>ERZ778496.331-NODE-331-length-50149-cov-8.946441_pt1 | contig 50149 bp, 43 predicted proteins | sample MGYA00433099_ERZ778496 | MGnify/ENA primary metagenome ERZ778496 (study PRJEB29527, sample SAMN07138962) | mouse gut metagenome | material: feces | host: mouse | place: China:Nanjing | collected 2016-01-25 ...
AAAGTCTTAGCCGGCTTGAATGACGGAATGTTGTGTTCCGGGATGATAATCGTAGTATTTTTTGAAATATTACGAGCTGTCTTTTGAGCTCTTTTCTTAATAACGAAACTTCCGAAACCTCTCAAGTAAACGTTTTCGCCTTGTGCTAAAGAACTTTTTACGATATCCATGAAGGACTCAACGCTTGCTAGCACTGTTTGTTTGTCAATACCAGTGCTTTTTGAAATCTCGCTAACAATATCTGCTTTAGTCATGTCTATAAATTAATTAATTGATTTTGACCTATTAATTTTTTGGAATGCAAATATATAGCTTTTTATTTAAGTGAAAAAAGAATTGAGCTTCAATTTTTAAATAAAAAGATTCTTCTCGATTCGCAATATATATGTATGTTTGCGGTAATCAAATAGTTATGATGTTGAAAAGCGAGAAAGTATGCAGTTATGTTACAGTCTGAAAGCGAGTTAGAAATCAGCCGAATATTGGTTGAGTGGTATGAGATCTATAAAAGAGAACTTCCTTGGAGGGAAACAAGAGATCCCTATATCATCTGGATATCGGAGATTATATTGCAACAAACCCGTGTTGTACAGGGATTGGAGTATTTTTTGCGTTTTACCGAACGTTTCCCGAATGTGGCATCTCTAGCGGCGGCGGAAGAAGATGAGGTGCTGAAATATTGGCAAGGGTTGGGGTATTATAGTCGGGCCCGTAACTTACATGCGGCGGCTAAATCTATCATGGAGCGGTTTAACGGTGTTTTCCCGGAGAATTATAAAGAGGTCTTATCCTTGAAAGGTATCGGGGAGTATACGGCGGCGGCGATCGTCTCCTTTGCTTGGAACCAACCTTATCCGGTCGTGGATGGAAATGTGTACCGGGTACTTTCCCGCTTGTTTGCCGCAGATACGCCGATCGATACCGCTAAGGGTAAAAAGCAATTTGCGGAACTGGCCGGGATGATCTTGGACCGTAAGAACGCAGGGGCACATAATCAAGCGATCATGGAATTGGGTGCTTTGCGATGTGTTCCCAAAAATCCGGATTGTAAGGTGTGTCCCCTAAAAGATAAATGCATAGCATTCGCTTCCGGTGATGCGCAAGCTTATCCGGTGAAACAAAATAAGACAAAGACAAGGGATCGTTATTTCCACTATCTATACATTATATATAAGGGACAAACTTGGATGAACAGACGGGCGGGTAAGGATATCTGGACCGGCTTGTATGAATTTCCTTTGATTGAGACGGATCATGCGATGGATTTTTCTGGTTTGTGTGAGACGCAATCCTTCCGTGATCTATTGGGGGATGCAGGAACATTGAGTATCACCCAAGGGCTATCGAATGTCAAGCATACGCTCTCGCATCAAATTTTATACGCTTCTTTCTATCAAATAGAGATAGAGCGGATTCCGGAATCCTTGGGGAATTACCTCTCTTTGTCTTGCCGGGATATTGAGAAGTATGCCGTTCCTCGGCTGATACATATTTATTTAGAGAAATTAAACGGAAACTTGTGAGAATGATTGAATTTGTGTTTCTTTGTATTCTTATTAAGAATTTGAGCTATGTCATTGAATAAAGTTATATTGATCGGCAACGTAGGCAAAGATCCTGACGTTCGCTATTTTGACAGTGGTGCCGCTGTCGCTAATTTCCCATTGGCAACCTCGGAACGTGGGTATACGTTGGCAAATGGAACAGTGGTTCCGGAACGTACGGAGTGGCATAATATCGTAGTTCGCCGGGATTTGGTTACTTTTGTGGAGAAATGGGTACGTAAAGGTTCCGGTGTATATGTGGAAGGTAAGATCCGTACGCGTAATTATGATGATCAAAGTGGCGTGAAACGATATGTTACGGAGATCCATGCGGATCGTGTCGAGTTTTACAGCACGGGTTCCCGCCCGGCTGATGGTGGCAATACTACTGCGCAAGGCGGTAGTATACGGCCTACTATGGGACAAGGACAACCTGTTCAGCCGACCACCGCACCTAATACCGCTTATCAACAGCCGGCTGCCTCGCAGCCTAGCGCATTCTCAGAATCCAGTGACGCGGATGATCTCCCGTTCTGATATTGTTTAACTAATATTGTTTCCCTTGGACTCGGACTATTATTTATCGGGCTTATTTGAAAACGTAACGGTACAGGCACTGACAGCGGGTCCTGTAATCGCATTAAGCCTCGCTTTTTTACTGCTGTTTGTTTCCGGCTTCGTGTCAGCCTCCGAAGTGGCATTCTTTTCTCTAACCCCGAGCGATCTGAATGAGATCGGGGAAGAGGATCGTCCGGCAGATCCTGTCATCAAACGTCTCCTCGAACGTTCGGAGTATCTGTTGGCATCTATATTGATCGCTAATAATTTCGTAAATGTGGCGGTCGTTATGCTTTGTACCTATGCGATCAACGCTTGGATTAATTTCTCGACCGCACCTCTTCTAGGCTTTGTGTTTGAGACGATTCTCTTGACTTTCTTACTTTTACTTTTTGGAGAGATCATGCCTAAGATTTACGCACAGAAGAATTCTTTGCGCTTTGTTCGTTCCTCAGCCTCCATATTAAGTGGTGTGGAACGTTTCTGCCGCCCATTCTCGAAAATCTTGGTTAATTCCACATCGGTTATCAATAAAGCATTAGCGAAAAAGAAATATGATATTTCTGTAGATGAGCTTTCTAAAGCGTTAGAGCTAACCTCTACCGAGATTCCGGAGGAGAAAGAAATGTTGGCGGAAATTATCAAGTTTTATAATAAGACTGCGGATGAGATCATGACTCCTCGTCTGGATATGGAAGATATCGGGATTAAGATCAGTTTCCGCGAGGTGGTTGATTTTATTATCAAATCCGGCTATTCGCGTATTCCTGTATATTCCGAGACTGAGGATAATATAAAGGGTATCTTATATATCAAGGACTTATTGCCCTATATTGACAAGCCCGACACATTCCGTTGGCAGAGTTTGATCCGACCGGCTTATTTTGTGCCGGAAACCAAGAAGATTGATGATTTGCTGGAAGAGTTCCGTACTAATAAAATTCATATGGCGATCGTGGTCGATGAGTTCGGCGGTACCTCCGGTATCGTGACGATGGAAGATATCCTAGAGGAAATTGTCGGAGAGATCTCCGATGAATATGATGAGGATGAGCAACAATTCATCCGCTTAGCCGATGGCAGCTTGATCTTTGAGGCCAAGATCTTATTGACGGATTTCTTCCGGGTTATCGATGCCGATCCCTCTGGTTTTGGTAGATTGACGGAAGAAGTGGAAACTTTGGCCGGTCTTTTGTTGGAGATAAAGGGAGATTTCCCACGCCGTAGGGAGATTATAGATTATGGGGAATATCGTTTCCAAGTGCTGGAAGTGGATAACAGGAGGATATTAAAGGTTAAATTTAATCGTATTCCCGAAGGTACGGGGAATGATGAGAAAGGGAAAGATACGAAGTAAATGTTTATGAAATGGATAGCTGCCGTCATAGGAGGTTCTCTGTTTTTAGGGATATGCTGTATTTCGTGTGTGGAATATACGCCGAAGCCACGGGGCTATGTTCGTATCGAACCTTCGAAGGCGCAATATAAACCGCTTGATCTCTGTTACCTGCCATTTGATTTTGATGTCTCTCTGGTTGCGGTCATAGAGGTGCCGGATCAAAAGACGGGTGTTATGGGCTTGAATATCTCGTATCCGGAGTTAGAGGCTAAGCTGTATTGCAGCTATTTGCCAATTACGCCTGCGTCTTTGGTGACGGTGGAGACGGAAAGTCGCTCTTTCGTCGCCCGCCAAATAAAGTCGGAGAATCGGATATCGGAGAAAGCGTATTCCAACCCTGCCGCAAACGTCTATGGCTCGTTGTTTCTTTTGGATGGAGACTCGGCCTCCCCTATACAATTCCTGTTGACAGATAGCGTATCGAATTTCTTCCGGGGAGCCTTGTATTTTGACTGCAAGCCCAATGCGGATTCATTAGCTCCCGCTATCCAATATATCCGGGAAGATATCATTGAACTTATACAAACCTTTAGTTGGAAAGAATAATATGGCCTTGCTATATAAACAATCCTCACCGTTGCATGGAATCTGGAAAATGGAAGAAAGCTCTGATGAGCTTTTGGGTATGCTTGCGCATAAAGCGGATTATTCTTCTTTTTTGGAGCGGGTATCGGCAGAGAAACGGAGGCAGGAACGTTTCGCCAGCCGGGTGCTTCTAAAAGAGCTTTTGGGAGAGGAGGTAAGGGTTGACTATCATTCTACGGGCGCCCCGTTCCTCGCGTGCGTACCTTTATATATTAGTATATCTCATACGAAAGATTATGTGGCGGTAATTTTGGATGAGCGTCCGACGGGAATCGACATCGAGTATCGTTCGGACCGGATCTTGAAAATACGGAGCCGCTTTATGAAACCGGAGGAAGAGGCGGGTATCGATCCGGGGCATGAGGTGGAGCATCTATTGATCCATTGGTGCGCCAAGGAAACCTTGTTCAAGATCATCGGGCAGGAAGGGGTGGACTTTCAAAAGCATCTTCACGTGAATCCCTTTCCTTATTTACCGAGCGGGACGTTTACGGGACGGGAAACCCGGACCGAGGCATGCCGGGAATATGAGTTGGCCTATCAAGTTACGCCGGAATATGTATTGACTTGGCTGGGATAAACTTACTGCAACCCGGGTTGCAGTACTACTGCAAGGGCCGGTGCAGTACTACTGCAAAACGGATGCAGTACTACTGCAAGGCTGGTGCAGTACCCCCGCAAGGCTTATGCAGAAAATTATGCCTTTATTTCTGCCAGATCTCCCAGGCGGCGAAAGCCTGTAATAGCAGCATTTCCAAGCCGTTTTTCACGACGGCGCCTTTTTCCTTTCCTTTCTTCATGAAAAGGGTCTCATCCGGATTGTAAAGTAAATCATATAATAGATGATCCGGCGTAAGTAAATCGTACGGGATATCCGGGCATGATTCGATATTCGGGAACATGCCCAGGGGGGTCGTGTTCACGATCACCGTATATTGCTCCATGGTTTTCGGTGTAATCTCGTCGTACGTGATACAAAATTCTTTCGGTTTGCGAGAAACCAGCGTGGCACCGACACCCAGCTGTTTCAGTCCGTGGAAGACTGCTTTCGACGCTCCTCCCGTACCAAGGATCAACGCCTTCCGGTGCGTTTCTTTCAATAATGGATCAATCGATTGTTTGAATCCGATAATATCCGAGTTATATCCTTTCAGTTTCAGTTTGCCGAAAAGACCTTTCGTGAATTTGATGACATTTACCGCTCCTATCTGACGGGCGTCGTCATCCAAGTCGTCTAAATATGGGATTACTTGTTCCTTATAAGGAATGGTCACGTTTAAACCGTTCAGTTCAGGGTTCTCTTTGATTACGTTCTTAATCTCCTTGATCGTGGGAATCTCGAAATTCAAGTACTCCGCGTCGATCTTCTCCGCCTCAAACTTCTGGTTGAAATACGTTTTAGAAAACGAATGTCCGAGGGGATATCCCAGTAAGCCATATTTCTGCATAACCTTTTTATTGTTTATTCTTTAGATCCTGTATACAATGAACAGATCCCGAAGGTAAAGGTCCGTACACGAGCTTGCTTGAAGCCTTGACGGGTAAGTAAATCCGTCATGACCTTTCCCTGAGGAACTACCTTGATGGAAGCCGGCAAATAATTATACGCGGCTTTTTCTTTAGAGAGTAGACGTCCGATAAAGGGGATGACGGTCTTCGAGTAGATCTGGTAGAGTTGTCTCATGGGAAAATGTTCCGGTGTGGAAAGTTCCAAGATCATGATATGTCCACCGGGTTTCAGTACCCGGTACATCTCTGAGATACCTTGCTCTATGTTCTCAAAATTACGAACCCCGAAAGCGGCGGTTACGGCATCGAACGAGTTTTCCTCGTAGGTCAAGGCCGTACAGTCTTGTTGCTCGAAGGATATATGCTCCGAATAACCGGCGGCAGCTACTTTTTTCCGTCCCACTTCCATCATGCCTAACGAGATGTCGGCACCGACAATATGGTCGGGTCGCAGCTTTTCGTACATGGAGATAGCCAAGTCTCCGGTACCGGTAGCGATATCCAGTATCTTTTTAGGAGAGAAAGGACACAGGAAAGCGATCCCTTTCCTGCGCCATATCTTGTCGATACCAAATGAGAGAGTATGGTTGAGTTGATCATACGTTTCGGCTATCGAGTCGAACATACGTTTGACTTGCGTGCCCTTTTGCTCCTCTTTGTTATAAGGAAGTATTGTCTCTGAACCATACTGTGTCATGTGCGGTATCTTATTTGTTCTGTAAATATTCGGTAACGTTTTTCTCGATGCGGTTCAGCAAGTTGTCTGTCTCGCCCTTTACGAATGTCTCGCCTGTGATATGCTCGAACAATTCGATATATCGGTTGCTGATTCCTTCTACGATCTCCGGTGTCATCTCAGGAACTTCCTGTCCGGACTTACCTTGGAAGCCATTCTCCATTAACCATTCGCGAACGAACTCCTTGGAAAGTTGTTTCTGCGGTTCACCCTTAGCAAAACGATCCTCGTATCCTTCTGAATAGAAGTAACGGGAGGAATCCGGAGTATGGATCTCGTCGATCAAATAGATCTTGCCGTCACGATGGCCGAACTCGTATTTCGTGTCAACTAAGATCAAGCCACGTTCCTTGGCGATCTCGGTACCGCGTTTAAACAAAGCCATCGTATATTTCTCAAGAACCTCGTAGTCCTCTTTAGAGACCAAACCCTTAGCGAGAATCTCCTCTTTAGAGATGTCTTGATCATGCTCTCCGATCTCAGCCTTTGTAGTCGGGGTGATGATGGGTTCGGGGAAACGTTGGTTCTCGCGCATACCTTCCGGTAGTTTCACGCCGCAGATCTCACGTACGCCGCTCTTATAAGCACGCCATGCGCTTCCGCACAGATAACCGCGTACGATCATCTCGACCGGGAAACCTTGGCATTGAACGCCAACCGTTACCATCGGGTCCGGAGTAGCCAGTTTCCAGTTCGGGCAAATATCAGTCGTAGCGTCAAGGAACTTGGCGGCGATCTGGTTTAACATTTGCCCCTTGTAAGGAATACCTTCCGGCAAGATAACGTCGAAAGCGGAAATACGGTCTGTAGCGACCATTACCAATACTTCGTCATTGATGTTGTACACGTCGCGTACTTTCCCATGGTATACACTCTTTTGTCGCGGGAAATTGAAGTCTGTTTTAACTAATGCCTTCTTCATGACTCTTACTTTTAGTTGTTGTCTATATTCGTTTTCTTCTCTTTTGCCTCTTTGATCTCTTTCTTCCGTTTATCGTCGAACTTATCATAGGCCTCTACGATTCGTTGGACTAGTTTATGCCGGACAATATCTTTCTTGGTGAACTCAATCTTACCGATCCCGCCCACGCCCTTCAATATTTGCATGGCCTGTATCAATCCGGACGTGGAAGAAGGCGGAAGATCTATCTGCGTAACATCTCCGGTGACGATCATCTTGGCATTCATACCCAAGCGGGTCAAGAACATCTTGATTTGATGCGTCGTCGTGTTCTGCGCCTCGTCTAATATAATGACGGCATCGTTCAAGGTACGACCGCGCATAAACGCCAGCGGGGCGATCTGTATCACGTTATTCTCCATATATTCTTTCAGCTTGGCCGCCGGAATCATATCCTGCAAGGCATCGTAAAGCGGTTGCAAATAAGGGTCTAGCTTATCTTTCATCTCACCCGGCAAGAAACCCAGTTTTTCTCCGGCTTCTACGGCGGGACGGCTTAAGATGATCTTCCGTACTTCCTTGTTTTTTAATGCTTTTACGGCTAAAGCGATAGCGATGAATGTTTTGCCCGAACCGGCAGGGCCTGTGGCGAAGACCAGATCGTTGTTTTCGAAAGCCTTTACCAATAACTGTTGATTCTCGGTACGTGCGGTAATAGGCTTGCCGTTCATACCGTGGATGATCAGATTCTCCTGCTTCACGACCGTGGGACCTTTCCCTTTGATAATATCCAGAATCACGTCTTCGGAGAGCGAGTTAAACTCCTCACAGTATTTTTCCACCTCACGGATTTTCTTGAGAAAAAGCTCGGACTCATCCTCATCTCCAATCACTTTCATCACATTCCCACGGGCAACGATACGCAATTTCGGAAACAATGTCTTGATCAATTGCATATTGGAGTTATTCACACCGTAGAAAATCACCGGGTCTACGCTTTCAAGAATATAAATTCTTTCAATCATCCGCTATTCCTGTTTTTATACGCTTAAAAAATATGCTGTCTGTTTGTTTTGAATCAAGTCACAAAATTAATAATATTCTTTAATCTGTAGAAGTAAAATAGGAAGTTTATTTATGGCCTATACCGCAAATGGAAGTTTATCTTGCGAGGTGAAATTACTGTTTGTATTTGGAGAACAAACTGAAAATTCTGATTTAATTGTTCTTTTTTTGCGTGAATGCGAAATATTTGTTTATTTTTGTTGACAAACAAAAATAACAAAACCATGAGAAAAATCTTATTTGTATTCATTGCTCTTTGTCTGTTGGGGAACTTAAGTGCCCAAAGATCTACCAAGAGACCTATTAGCAGGGTCTTGACGGACAGTATTTATAGCAAAGAGCTAAAGGCATATAGAGCTTTCACGATCTACTTGCCGGAGAGCTATGAGCTGTGTCCGGATAGAAAATACCCGATTCTTTATTTGCTACATGGTATGTCTGGTGTTAACACGAGTTGGTTTGAAGATCAGCGTGCGAAGGATGTGATGGATCAGCTGGTAGCCTCCGGCGAGGCATGTGAGATGATCATTGTAAGTCCTGATGCGGGAGGTGATCCTGCTACTTGTTGGAATGGTTATTTCAATATGCCAAGTTGGTCTTATGAGGACTTTTTTTATCGGGAGTTTATGCCTTATATAGAAAGTTCCTATAGGGTTCGAGCTGATAAGCAATATAGAGCTATAGCCGGCTTGTCGATGGGAGGAGGAGGAACGACCAGTTATGCGCAACGCTATCCGGATCTTTACTGCGCAGCTTATGCGATGAGTGCCTTGATGGATATTCCTGTTATTGGGGAGAAAGCCGGTAAAGATACTGATCCGGAGAATAAAGTAGCCGTCTTGACTCGTTCTGTGCAAGCGCATAGTTGTATTCGATATGTGGCTGAGGCGGATGAGGCTCGAAAGGAGAAACTTCGTAGTGTGCGATGGTTTGTGGATTGTGGGGATGATGATTTCCTGTTAGATCGTAATATCGAATTTATCCAGGCCATGAAAAAAGCAGATGTTCCTTGCCAGTTCCGTGTGCGTGATGGAGGCCATACCAATGAATATTGGCATTCGGCTCTTTATATTTGTCTGCCGTTTGTCTCTCGTTGCTTTGGAAAATGTTTTTAATCAATATTATCAATGTAAATTAAATTTGGAATGATGAAAAAATTATCCTTTGTATTATCACTCTTGTTGATATCAGTAGTAAGTTTTGCGCAGCAAGCCTTGTTTGGCAGTGCGGCCGTGGTTTCTCCAGAAATCCACGACGATAATACGGTGACATTCCGTTTGAAAGCACCAAAAGCTGTGAGTGTACAGGTGTGCGGAGATTTTTTGCCTCCACGTATGGTCAGTACTCAGCGAGGAGAAATGGCTGTAGCTGGTGTGGCTGATCTGAAAGAGAACGAGGAGGGGATTTGGGAATATACGACACCTGAGCCCCTGAAGCCTGAACTTTACAGTTATACGCTTTTAGTGGATGGATTGAAGATCAATGATCCTAGTAATGTGCATATGATTCGTGATGTGGCGAGCGTGACCAACGTGTTCATCATAAAGGGTGGCCGTGCGGACTTGTATAGTGTGAATAAGGTTCCTCATGGTTCGATACATCGTATGTGGTATAATAGTCCGCAGCTGGGAATGGATCGCCGATTGACCATTTATACACCTGCAGGCTATGAGACAAGCGGAAAGCGCTATCCGGTATTTTATTTGTTGCATGGTGCCGGCGGAGATGAGAATGCTTGGATGGAATTGGGGCGTACTTCGCAAATCCTTGACAACCTGATTGCGGAAGGAAAAGCGAAACCGATGATTGTCGTAATGACCAATGGCAATGCTTGGCAATCTGCGGCAGTTGGCGAATCGGACTTAGGTTATGTAGTTCCTTCTATGCGTCCGACCATGAAGACGGAAGAGGGTGCGTTCGAGTTATCTTTTCCCGAGATCGTGAAATTTGTGGAGAAGAATTTCCGGACGATCGCCAACAAGAAGAACCGGGCGATCGCTGGTCTTTCTATGGGCAGCTTCCATTCAGGGAATATTTCTCGTTATTACCCCGATATGTTTGACTATGTTGGGCTTTTCTCAGGTGCCAGCCGCGGGAATGACCAATCAACTTGCCCGGTTTATACGGACTTCGAGGGAAAGTTAAAGATCCAGTTTGATAAGAAACCGTCTCTCTATTTTATCGCTTGTGGCAATACAGACTTTGTATATGAGGGTGTGACGGCGTATCGTAAGTTGTTAGATGAAAAGGGTTATAAGTATGAGTACCTGGAGTCTCCCGAGGGTCATATCTGGAAGAACTGGCGTATCTACCTGACTGAGTTTGCCCCGAAATTATTTAAATAATCACTATTATAAAGAGGTGTGCCAATTCGCTGAGCTTGCAGTGTACGACATGGCGGAGTTGGCACACTCCTTTTATTATTTTGGAAAAGCGAGAAAATGAAGACAGTGTTTAATGTGATGTTGTTACTAGCCACGATCATGTTGGCGACAACTTTTTCTTCCTGTAAGGAGAAAAGGGGTGAATTGAAGAAGATCTGGTACAATGGAAGCTATAATCGCGACTTTAATGATTTGAACGATGTTCATTTGTCTGTCGCGAAGAAGATCGGTATAGAGCCTGTCTCTTCGAGGGAAGGAGCGGAGCACGCCTCCCGGGATATGGTAGAGATCAAGACGAATGGCTATTATGAAGTAGAGGAGTTGACACACTCCATCCCGTATCTGGTACCAGAGGCCGCCACTTTGTTGAGCGATATCGGAAAGAATTTCCAAGATTCTTTGCGCAACCTGAACGCTTCCATCTATAGGCTAAAAGTGACGAGTGTAACCCGTACGGTCGAGGATGTCAAGAAACTAAAGAAAAGAAACTCGAACTCGTCGTTGAACTCCGCTCACCAATATGGCACGACATTTGACGTATCGTGGGTACGTTATACCAAGGTCGACGAGAAGGATACCTTGAATATTGATAAGGATCGCTTGAAAATGGTGCTTGCCACCGTGCTTCGCGATTTACGCCGTGCGGATCGCTGCTATATCAAGCACGAACGCAAACAAGGGTGTTTCCATATTACGGCTCGTGAGTCGTGATGCAGGCACGGTTTTTTCTTCTAAAAGGATCATATATTGTTTGTGATTGGGGCAAAAAACTTTTATCCGCATATAGCGATGTGATACCGGAATCGCTTTCTGTCTTTCTTTCTGATTCTTTTAGAGTATTAATCATGACAGTATCTTTTCTAGGGTCACTCTAACTAGAAGGCGAGAGGGATGATAAAACGCTCTTTGGGGTGAAAATATCCCTATTTTCATGTGCGAAAGGCGGCGAAAGCCTACGTATATAGTGTCGTTGGGTAACGCCGATACTGCCGTTGGGCATCGTAAGCAGTCGCAGACTGGATCGTCGATAGTCGCAAATGGGCATTGTAACCCTGTCAGACCCCCATCGTAACCCTACAAAATTGCTCTCGGAAAGCTGTGAATATGAATTGGGATGAATTATTTTCGCTAGAATGAAAGGCTGTTTTTCGGTATAATGCTATCAATAAGCGAATTGCTGTTTTTTTCTTGCGCATTTGACAATGAGTCGCACATTGTCTCGGAAAAATCGATTCTCCGGGACTTTGATTTACAATTTGTCAAAATATCAAATCGCATATCTTCTAATGTATGTGATACCCTCCTCGCAAAGGGCTTGAAAAATAATTTGGATCAAGGTCTAAATGAAAGAGTCGTGTGGTGTTGAACTTTTATCGAAATATTTGGTAATATCGTTTGGTTTATAAAATAAACTTGTCTACATTTGCGGTGTGCGAAGAATGATGCGCAGCTTCTTCGCATTTTTTATCCATGGATAGTTTATAAAATAAACTTATTTGTATTAATTAATAGCAGATGATATGGAAGATAGAATTTTAACCGAGAGAGAGAGTTTGGAACTCATCACTCGGATGATCAAGGAGACACAAGAAAATACAGCCCGCTATGCGGCTTATCCGCTTTTGATTTGGGGATACATTACGTTGGCTATTGCCTTGGTGATTTGGTATGTCCTCTCTTTTGTGGGCGACTATTACCAGATACAGTTCTTGTGGTTTTTATTGCCGGTTGTGGCTTTCCCCCTAACCTTGTATTATAGTCGGAAGGATAGTGCTCATAGAGGGACTCGTAATTATATAGACCGGATTATCGGACAGATATGGATGGTATTCGGTATGGTGGGATTTTTCCTCTCCGTGGCCTCTTGGGTAGGGAAGGTGGATATTTATTTCCTGATTCCGCTTCTGATGGGTATGGGGGTGACACTTTCTGGTAGTGTTTCCCGCTTTAAGCCGATGGCCGTATTAGGGATGGTAGGTGTCATTTCTTCATTCTTGATATTGTGGATACATGGTATAGACCGGTTGTTGGTTTTTTCCGCTATATTTGTTGCTATGATGGTGATTCCTGGGCATCTGTTGAACTATCAAATGAAAAAACAATGTTTAAAGAACTAGATCCTTTATTGCATTCCCAACTCCGGTTGGCGGTGATGTCTATCTTGTTGTCGATAGAAGAGGCGGAGTTTGTCTATATCAAAGAGAAGACGAACGCTACGGCGGGAAATCTTAGCGTCCAATTGGACAAACTTAGCGAGGCTGGTTATATTGATATCGAGAAGGGATTTGCTGGGAAGAAGCCCCGAACGGTTTGCCGGATCACAGACAAGGGACGCTTGGCGATGGAGGAGTATGTGGATGCATTGAGAGAATATATTCATTTACGACAGGTGTAGAGGTTGGATACCCAAGCATATGAGACCTTAAAAGATCTTAAATATGCTTGGGTTATATTCGTATTATCCTTCCACTATCTTATATCCCGAGACGGTGAGTAATTGCCGGATCTCATTAATCTGTTGTTGATTCCTTGTTTCCATCTCCAACCGTAGATAACAACCATTGATATCAGCTGTATGGCTGACCCGTTCGTGATATACGGATACTACGTTCGCACCGGTAGAGGCGATGATTTCTGATACATGCTGTAATTGTCCGGGTTTGTCTACCAATTCGATCGTCATGGAGCAAGAACGGCCAGATTTCTGCAAACCACGTCCGATCACCCGGGAGAGGATATTCACGTCAATATTTCCACCGGAAATCAAACAGATTACTTTTTTCCCTTTGATGGGTACTTTATCAAACATGGCGGCAGCCACAGCTACGGCACCCGCTCCTTCGGCGATTAATTTATGTTGCTCGATCAATGCGAGGATAGCGGTGGAAATCTCATCGTCTGTCACGGATACGATCTCGTCCACATATTGCTGGCAAAGATCGAAAGTATGTATTCCCGGTTCTTTTACGGCGATACCGTCAGCTATGGTACGGACACCTTTGAGGCGTTCGATTTTCCCATGCTCGATAGAGTTTAACATGCTAGGCGCTCCTTTGGCTTGCACTCCGTAAACTTTGATATTCGGGTTCAAGTTCTTGATGGCATAGGCGACTCCGGAGATCAGCCCACCCCCTCCGATCGGAATGATTACAGCATCTACTTCCGGAAGTTGTTCCAATAACTCCAAACCAATGGTCCCTTGTCCGGCGATCACATCCTCATCATCAAACGGGTGGATAAATGTGTATCCTTTCTCATCCTTCAATTGTAAAGCCTTGTTATAAGCATCATCATAAACACCTTCGACAAGGCACACATCCGCCCCATAAGATTTAGTAGCCTCGACTTTAGAGATAGGAGCATTATCGGGCAAACAGATTAATGACTTGATGCCATGGGCAGTAGCCGCTAATGCCACACCCTGGGCATGATTCCCCGCCGAGCAAGCCACTACGCCATTCGATTTCTCTTCTTTCGTAAGCTGGGCGATCTTGAAACAAGCGCCGCGCACTTTAAACGATCCGGTCACTTGTAAGTTCTCCGGTTTTAGAAAAATATGGGATTCCGGATTGATATTGGGAGCACTGATTAAATCAGTACGTCTGATGACTGTCTTCAAGGCATATGATGCCTGATAAATTTTATCAAGTGTGAGCATTTTGTCTGTTGTTAAAACGATGCCGCAAAAGTATAAAAAATACCGTAACCTATTCATGCTTATCTTTGTTATATTATAAATCAAAATATAGAGAAGTATGGTAGTAATCGATTTAACGAAAGATGGTTTTATCGCCAATGTTGGTGATTTTGAGGCGAATGCCAAAGACTGGAAATATATAGGGAGTCGTCCTTGCCTCATTGATTTTCACGCTCCTTGGTGTGGTTATTGCAAACGTTTAAGCCCAATATTGGATGAGTTTGCCAAAGAATTTGATGGGAAGATTTATATTTATAAGGTGGATGTCGATCAAGAGGAGGCACTTGAGACAGCCTTTAATATCCGAACGATTCCTACTTTGATGTTTTGCCCATTAGACGGCCCCCGTGAGATGATGATCGGAACGATGGGAAAGCAGGAGTTGAAACAGTTGATTCAAGAGAAGCTGTTAAAATAGGAAATAATGTACAGATAGGTTCATGCGCCAATTTAAATACACCTGTTAATTTGTATTGGCGCATGAACCTATCAACACACTGAATATTTATAGGAATTGAATAAATAGTAACCCCAATCCAACAGCAACCCCGGTCGCTATCAATCCCGGCATCATGAAAGAATGATTCAAGATATATTTACCGATGCGGGTCGTTCCTGTACGATCGAAGTTGATGGCGGCTACGACTGTCGGGTAGTTTGGGATGAAGAAATAACCGTTTACGGTGGGGAATAAAGCGATCAACATATAGGGTGAGATACCCAATGCGATCCCTAGCGGCAATAACGCACGAATAGTAGCCGCTTGGCTAAATAATAAAATGGACATTACGAAAAGGGCCAACCCGAATAACCAAGGCATCTGCATAACCACATGCTCAATAGATCCTTTTAACTCTGTCATATTACCGGCGATAAAAGTATCTCCCATCCAAGCGATACCGAAAATCGCTACCACCGCTTGCATGCCTGCGGAGAAAACAGAACCCTGTGCGGCCTTGATTCCATCCGTTTTTGTAAATAATAAGATGAAAGCAGAGGCTGTTAACATCAATACCTCAATAATATGTGACATCTGCATCGAAACCTTTTCCGTGCCGACGGTAAAGACCGGACGTAGCGACTCCATTGAACCCAAAATAACGATCGCTATCGTAGCGAGAACAAATATAGCGACCGATAAAGCCGCTTTCATTTGGTTTTCCACGCCTTTCGCCTCGTAATGTTTCGTACTGAACTCATGGTTCGCTACCCGCTTTAAGTATTCCGGATCTTGATCCAATTCTTTACCAACCCTTAAAGAATAGATCGCTCCCGCCAATACCCCCAATAAGGTACAAGGAACAGATATCATAAGGATATCCATCAAGGAAATATGATATCCGGATAACATGCTGAGCATCGCTACCGTAGCCGCCGATATCGGGCTAGCCGTAATAGCTTGCTGGGAAGCGATCACGGCGATCGCCATCGGACGTTCGGGACGGATTTTCGTTTCCGTAGCTACCTCGGCGATAACTGGAAGGACTGAATAGGCCACATGCCCCGTTCCGGCTATGAAAGTAAATAAATAAGTGACGAACGGGCTTAATATCGTGATTCGTTGAGGATTCTTGCGAAGCAGTTTTTCTGCCCACTTAACCATCAGATCAAGTCCACCAGCGGCTTGCATACAACTAGCCGCCGCTATTACGGCAACGATCATAAGCATGACATCGATAGGAGGAGAAGTGGGCTGGAGCCCGAATCCAAAGGTGAGTATACCGAGTCCGAGGCCTCCTAACACGCCTAATCCGATACCCCCGATACGAGCACCTATAATGATGGCTATTAAAACGAACGCTAATTGTAACAACATGTTGTGCAATTCTTTTGATTTAGTTTGTATTGGAGACAAAAATACTTATTTTTGTTCCGCTATGAATAACAAAAACACAAAAAACGAATGAAAAGAACAAGTTTCGCTATTTTAATCGGTTTGTTTTGCCTTTTCCCTGCGTTGTTTTCTCAAGTACGCAGTGAGTTCCTGCTGGAAAAGAATTGGAAGTTCACCCGGGAAGACAGCCCGGAGTTTATCAATCCTAGTTTTAACGATAGCAAATGGCAATCCGTGACCGTTCCGCATGATTGGGCGATTTACGGTCCTTTCAGCGCACAGAATGATAAGCAAGAGGTCGCTATTGCCCAAGACGGACAAACGGAAGCCATGGAACATGCCGGCCGAACCGGAGGTTTGCCTTTCGTGGGAGTCGGCTGGTACCGAACTGAGTTTGAGGTTCCTCAATTTACGGATGGGAAACGTGCCACGATCCTGTTTGACGGTGCGATGAGCCATGCCAAGGTCTACGTGAATGGGCAAGAGGTTGGATATTGGCCGTATGGCTATAATTCTTTCTATTTTGATATCACGAAACAACTCATGCCGGGGAAAAAGAACACCTTGGCTGTTCGCCTCGAGAACTTGCCGGAATCCTCCCGTTGGTATCCGGGAGCGGGACTATATCGGAATGTACATATAATCGTGACGGAAAACGCCTATATCCCGGTCTGGGGAACTTACGTTACGACCCCGACCGTCACGAAGAAATTCGCTAAAGTCGATGTACAGACGAAAATCGTACTGCCGGAAGGTGCCAACGCCGGTAAGTATAGCGTGAAAACCAGTGTATGGAACTCGAACGGGCAGAAGTTGACGGAGCAGACTACACCTCTCTCTCAGATTAAGTACAATGAGAATAGTCTCTCTCAAGAGTTTATCATCCAGACCCCGACTTTATGGTCGCTAGATATGCCCGCCCTGTATTCCGCAGAGACACGTTTATATGAGGGCGATAAACTGAAAGATATCTATACGACCCCGTTCGGCATCCGTTCGATCGAGATCATTCCAAATAAAGGCTTTTTCTTGAATGGTGAGAAGACGGTATTCAAAGGCGTTTGTAATCACCATGACCTAGGCCCGCTGGGTGCCGCTGTCAATGATGCCGCCATCCGCCGTCAGATCCGGATCTTGAAGGATATGGGATGCAATGCGATCCGTACGTCCCATAATATGCCGGCTCCCGAGTTGGTAAAGGCTTGCGATGAGATGGGGATGATGTTGATGGCAGAGAGCTTCGATGAATGGAACAAGGCGAAATGCGCCAACGGCTATAACTTGATTTTTGACGAATGGGTGGAAAAAGACCTAGTGAATCTAGTACATCATTACCGGAATAACCCGAGTGTCGTGATGTGGTGCATTGGTAACGAGGTGCCTAACCAATGGGATGAGAGCGGTTGTAAGATCTCCAAATTCTTACAGGACATTTGCCATCGGGAAGACCCGACTCGTCCGGTGACACAAGGTATGGATGCTCCGGATGCCGTCGTGAATAATAATATGGCAGCGATCATGGATGTAGCGGGATTTAATTATCGCCCGTTCCGTTATCAATTGAATTATAAGAAACTACCTCAGCAAATAATTTTAGGAAGCGAGACGGCTTCCACGGTTAGCTCACGAGGGGTGTATAAATTCCCGGTAGAGCGTAAGGCGATGGCTGTCTATGAGGATCACCAAAGTTCCTCGTACGACGTGGAGCATTGCAGCTGGTCTAATCTGCCGGAAGACGATTTTATCCAGCATGAAGACCTTCCGTATTGTATCGGGGAATTCGTATGGACAGGATTTGATTATCTGGGCGAGCCTACTCCTTATTATACGAATTGGCCAAGCCATAGCTCCTTGTTCGGTATTATCGATTTGGCGGGTATCCCCAAGGATCGTTACTATTTATACCGTAGTCATTGGAACAAAAGCGCCAAGACATTGCATATCCTGCCGCATTGGACATGGCCGGGACGTGAGGGCGAGGTGACACCCGTATTCGTTTATACCAATTATCCTTCCGCCGAATTGTTTATCAACGGAAAGAGCCAAGGGAAACGTACGAAAGATCTAAGCATCGGTATCGATAGTAGTTATACCGAAGCGGCTCAAAAGAGTTTCGAGCGCCAGAAACGGTATCGCTTGATGTGGATGGATACCAAATACGAGCCGGGAACTTTGAAGGTGGTCGCTTATGATAAGGAGGGTAACGCTGTGGCCGAGGAGGAGGTTCATACCGCAGAGAAGCCGCATCATATTGAGTTATCCGCCGATCGTAGCCAATTGACGGCTGACGGAAAAGACCTTTCCTTCATTCATGTCAGGGTCGTAGACAAGAACGGTAACCTTTGTCCGGAGGACACTCGACAGGTTCAGTTTAAGGTACGTGGTGCCGGAGCCTACCGTGCGGCGGCAAATGGAAATAGTGCCAGTCTGGAACTCTTCCATCTTCCGGAAATGAAATTGTTTAGCGGGCAACTTACCGCTATCGTGCAGACGGCCGAGGAACCGGGGACGATCTATTTCGAGGCTTCCGCACCAGGAGTAAAAGGGGCGACCCTTGAATTGATCAGTAAATAAGCTTGATTATCATATAACGCAAACCGCGCGATTCAAGTCCGGAGACGGCTGTGAATCGCGCGGCTTTTTTATACGATATTCCCGAATACATCAAAGGTAATCGTCTCGTCCTGCCCGTTATGTGAAACCTTGAATAGGTAGAAGGTGTCATTGGCATTCAATAACGTATATATGGACTGTACCTTGTCGCTAGCGTAAGCGGAGGATTCGAAGCCTTGCATCACGATCTGCGGAACCTCTTGCTCGGACATGGCCCATGTGGTACTTTGCCACCTGTAATCCTTATTCAATTGCGCCACTTTATAAATCTGGTTATCGATCATATCCAGTTCGTAACCTAGGCTGTTCTGTTGGATATCCAGCAACTCGGCGTTGGCGAAAGTGCTCTCCATCAGGTTGCTGACCTCTTTCGGGATAACGATCGGCGCGTCATTATTGATCTCATCGTCCACGGCTTTGATCAGGTTTCCATACTGTGAATAATACAGGTCTACTTCGCTATTGGACTGCTCCGCCTCGATCTTGTAAACGATTCCCATATTTAGGCGATTGATGGCGTACGTGTCATCCACGATCCAATTTGAGTAAAAGCCTTGTTTGAAGGCGGTGGATACCGCTGCTGGTAATTGGGCGAAAGAGATGTCTATCTTTTCCATCATCCATACGCCTTGATCCGTGAACCAAGCTGTTGTCTCGGAGCCGCCGTTGTTGAAATCTACCACATAATAGTTACCTTCGATCTCAAAAACAGGGTTCTTGGCATCGGGATATTTCTCTTGAAAAGCGTTCTCTACCGAGGGGAGAGGGATAATACCTTGATGATCATCATCATTTTTGCTACAGCCAGAGAAAAAGAGAGTCAGACCGGCTATACATGTGAATAGGATAAGTCTTGTGTTCATACATTTTGCGTTTATAAGTTTTGGGTATAGAACAACAGGACTATAGGAAAGGTTTTGAGCGAAACCGATTTAAGTATATTGAATGAAGAACAAGGGTCTTGTTTCGACGAGATCCTTGTTCTTGTATAATTGTTACGGATTTACGTTCAAATAATAGGTTGCTGTACCTATTAAAGAACTTCCATTATACATTGCGCAGGTGATGCGGAGAGATCCACCATTATGTTGGGAGTTTAGATAGACACTAACATCTAATCGATTACCGGAAGGATAAGTGTACCATCTATCGCATTCTCCATAGAATTCAGCGTTCCAGCTATACGAGGTCGGAGTTCCTGTCTTTGTGTAAGCATATAAAGTCGTCGTGGCATTACCCCCTGGCGCATTGATAGAGGAACTTCCGCTACTGTAATCCTTCCGACTCTTCCCTATATAGACAGTTGGCATATCATTTTTTTTCATATATTTTAGATTATCCCCGTTTTGGCCGTCAAACCGTTTTTTGGGGGGGAATGCTTAAAGATACAAAAAAGGCAACTAACTCGTAATAAATTAGTTACCTCAAGTTTTCCTATTTCAGGAATATCCCTACAAAAATAGCATATGGGATGATTAGAATCTATCATATTCATATACCATTTTATTTTTAGGGACATTTACTGAATATCCCTACTTAGATTTATTTTCCTTCTCTCTCATTTCCTTTAGCTTTTCAACTCCTGGCATCTTTTTAGCCAATACACTTTCTCCGGCAGGAAAGTAAAGCGGAAAGGTCTGGGATAAAAAACTTACAATATCACTACGCTTCTTGCCCATGTTGAAAAAAGTAGAACAAACAAAATACATAAGATCTTGCTGACTACATGTATCTTTTAGCTGAATGGTTATTGAGGGAGTGATTATCAAACCGTGTTCTGCAAATGCGCAAGCACTGGCAAGAATAGCTTTCTGCTCTTCCTCAGTGAACATCGTGATTTTATCTGCTAACCATTCAAGTTCTCTTTGCTGAAGTGCTTGCTGCTTTTCATTCTGATGTTCCAATAGAATTGCTACATTTTCTTGTTGCTTTTCGGTCAAGGCATTTTCCAATGCTTGATTCTTTCGTTTAAGGACATTGAATTTCAGCAATGCGGCAATGTACATACAGAAATAACCTACTGCAATATCGAATATTAGTACAAGCAGATAATTGCTGTTTGGATTTTTGGTATTCTCAGACATATACTCACTGATAGGAATAACGGCAAATAGCATGATGATGGCTATTGCATAAAGTACTCTGTATCGCGTTTTATGGTTTATCTGCGGTAAGGAAACAAACAAAAAGGCGATAATCAAGACGGCAATTATTGCACAAAGTGGAATGAAAGATGTTCCCATAGGTTTATTGCTCGGCTTATGGTTTAACAATTATACGCCAATAACCAGCCTTGTCAGAACCTTCATGGATGAGAATGCCTCTATCTCGAAGGTTCTTTATCTGTTTCTTGACACCATCCAAAGAGATACCCAATTCATTTGCCATTTTCTCACGAGTTATCATTGGGTTAGATATAACCATATCTATAATACGTTGAGCCGTTCTACCAACAGGTTTGTTGACATTTCGTTTTACAGGGTACTTTTCGAGGGTACTATTTTCGTTTACAGGGTACTTTCCATCCGAACTTTCTTCGTTTACAGGGTACTTTTCGAGGGTACTATTTACTCTGTTAGCCACTTCCTCAACTGGTATTCTGCCGTTCTCACTCCAGTTCAAATTATAGAAAGTCGTGTAGAAAGAAGTTGCTTCCGTTTGATATTGAGGTTCTTTTCCTTGCAGGAAATTGGGTAGCTTCTCCGTAAGTTCCCGCATTTTGCGTAAGCCGGAACCACGTTTCTCCATATAGTCCAACTGGGTGAACACATCCGCAATGACAGGATTACGGCGCATGGATGGCACTTTGAATATGTCACGGTCTTGAATCTGTGTACCGTCAAGCATCGCACCGGGTGATACCAGTTCCACTCGGTCATCGTAAATGTCAATATGCACTTCACCGCCCATTATAGTATAATCTCTATGGATAAGATGGTTTACTAACCCTTCAAAGATGGCACGGTCGGAATAGTCAGGGAGGTTAAGTCGATAGTTTGGCATCTTCACCCATCCACTCATGGTGTAGTTCTTGATGAAGTCCATGCCATATTTCAATAGCAATACAAGGTTGGCCCGGTGCTCTACGGAACTGATGGCATCATCTTTATAAAGTCCGGTCCAACGGGTGCAGAAGATACGCGATTGGAATACTGTGCAATTATCCACGAACAATAATCCGGCATTGGTCAGTTTACCGTCAGGAGTAACCAGACCGAATGATTCCAGATACTTGTCATTCCATTCCTGATGGGTTTGCTCACGGAAAGTATTGGCGAGAATAATAAAAGAGTGCTTGCTGGCATCCATTTGTGTAGGAAGAGAATCCCATGTCATGTGTGTACCTTTCAATACCAACGAAAGAAGTTGTTGTGAATTACACTCCACGCTTTCATTACCAACCCGTATATATGCGGTACGTGTTCCGTCCTGATAATAGTAATAAGGTGTAAGCGTTCCAGCCTTTACTTTTACTTCAAGCAGTGTATGTCCTTCGTGTTCTATCGGGATGAGTTGTACTTCCGGAACAGGGTCAAGTCTTGCCTTTATCGTTTCACTGATAAAGTCAGCATCAGATTGTGGGTTCTCCAAACCCACAATCACTCCGTCATCATTTACTCCATAGAACAGACTTCCACCTTCTGTATTGGCAAAAGCCGACACGGATTTGAGCCATGACTTCACTTTCTTACGTTCCAACATTTCCTTGAAATCGTAAGCTGAGCATTCCGCTATCAATGTATTGTTTTGAATTTGCATCGTTTCCTTATAATTGTTAGGGTACAACTCCCCAGTATTATGTACAAAGGTAAGGATAAAAGTGGAGATTCTGTTAAATTTGTGCCATACTTTTGATTTTTATGCGTTTACATCTCTTTGTTTATGAATAAAAATCGTACTTTTGCAGTCAAGAGCTGTGGTTGCTTATGGATGCTTATTTTCGGATTTGCGATATAATTGCAACACGTGTACGCAAGTTGCTCATACAGAGATATTGTTGACTTTGAGGAAGTAAAATAATAAGAAGCGATTTTAACCGCTTTTTTGCTCCACATAAGATAGAAAAACGGTTATCAGGTCCTTCGGGATCCGATAGCCGTTTTTTATTTCAGCTCTACATATCCAACAAAAAAATCCATTATATCCAATAATTATTAACGAGTTTGCACTCGCATAAAAAACACTAATTTTAAAATACGATTAAAGGTAACATACTAATTTTCGACTTATACAAGCAAGATCCATACAGAAATATTGCATATTTACTCTACTTTTTCCGCTAGCCATTCTACAGTTCTCTTGTCAACAGTCGGGAAATAAATATCGTATACTAGTAGTGCATTTCTATGAAAGCGACTATGTAGCTTATAAAGACAATCATTTGATTCGGAGTACTATTAGCGCAATATCCGAATATTTCCGGATTCTGGGACGATCCCGGCCATGTCACAAATATCCGGTTGATAGAACAGTTGGGTAAGTCTACGATTTATATGTTACACGCTAGTATATAGATAGACACATTAAGGCAGAGTTACATGAGTAATGTGCCCAAGCAGACATTCGGGTCGATAATAATATCATGTAAACTCAAGAGCCCAAGGCAAAACGACAAGCGCAAAAAACCCTATTACATGAAAAGGAATCATTAGCGGAAGCTTTGGAGAAAGCCAATATATCACCCTAGAAACCAAAGAAGGGGAAGATGGTACATTCATCGTGCCCTTCCCCTACACACCCGGATTATCGGTATAAGATTATTCTTTCTTGAAACGTAAGAACGGCAATACAATAAATAAAGGTATGCAACAGATCATTACCCAGATAAAGAAATGTTGGTAACCGATTTGCTCCTGTATCCATCCCGATATCATTCCCGGCAGCATCATACCTAATGCCATGAAACCGGTACTGATCGCATAATGCGAAGTCTTATATTCCCCCTCGGCGAAAAGCATCAGATACATCGTATAAGCCGTAAAGCCAAACCCGTAGCCGAATTGCTCGACAGCGACACAAGCGTTTACGACAACAATACTCTCCGGCATCGTATAAGCCATATATAAATAAACCAGATTCGGCAAGGAGATAGCCAATGCCATAGGCCATAACCAAGTCTTCAAGCCACGCCGGGATATAGCCAGACCTCCTAAAATCCCTCCTAGTAATAAGGAGACCACTCCCACCGTACCATAAGCAAACCCGACCTCACCAGTGCTGAGCGCCAACCCGCCGACTTCCCTCCCATCCAGCAAGAAAGGAGAAGCCAACTTTACCAATTGGGATTCCCCCAAACGATATGTCAACATAAAAAGCAAAGCCGGGACAATCCCTTTCTTGCTGAAAAAACTCACGAAAGTATTGCCAAACTCCACGAAGATGGTATGAGGGGTAATATTCGTACGTTGCGCGTCACTCGCCGGACGGGGTAAAACATACTTATGCCACAAAGCCAAGGCGATAAAGGTACCGGCCAATACGAAAAACACCAGGCTCCAAGCAAAGGAAATCCGTCCGGTACTCTCCTCCAAAAGCCCCGCCAGCATGACCAGCAGACCTTGTCCGGTTAGCATCGCCACCCTGTAGAACATATTTCGGATACCGATGAAGAATGCCTGTTGCTCCTCCGTCAATCCCAACATATAGAACCCATCCGCAGCAATATCGTGCGTAGCGGAACTAAACGCCATCAACCAAAAGAAAGCCAAGGTAAACCGCAGAAAGAAATCCCCGGGAAGGACAAACGACACACCAGCCATTCCCCCGCCAATCAATAACTGCATGCTATAAATCCACCAACGCTTCGTTTTTATCAAGTCTACGAACGGACTCCAGAAGGGCTTGATCACCCAAGGAAAATAAAGCCAACTGGTAAACAAGGCGATATCCGTATTCGAGACGCCCAAACGTTTATACATGATCACAGAAAGCGTCATGACCACCACGTAGGGCAAGCCTTCAGCAAAATAAAGAGACGGGATCCAAGCCCAAGGATTACGTTTTTCCATAATCAGCAGGAATTAGATGATTAGAAGCCAATACTAAATCCATCCGCATCCTTCCACGCCGGGAATTTAGCCCGGAACTCATCCAGCTCGCTCTTCCTCAAGGTACATGTCCGGGTGATTTCCTCTCGTTTCCCGGCATCAGCCAATTTCTTTCCTTTAGCGTTATAAATCATGGAATCCCCTCTGAAAAGAAAGCCTTTCCCATCTACCCCCACACGGTTCACACCACAGACATAAGCCATGTTCTCGATCGCACGGGCATGCAGCAATGCCTTCCACGCCTTCTTCCGGGCCTCGGGCCAATTGGCTACATAAATCAAAAGATCATATTCGTTATTCACGTTTCGGCTCCAAACCGGGAAACGCAAGTCATAACAAACCTGCAAACAAATATTCCAGCCTTTATAGGGCACGATCAGCCGTTTGTCGCCCGCCGAGAAATGCTTGTCCTCCCCTGCCATACGGAACAAATGACGTTTATCGTAATAATACTCCTCTCCTTCCGGAGTAATGAAAAAAGCCCGGTTGTAGAACTTTCCGTTATCTTTCGCGATAAAACTTCCAGCCACGGCCAGTTCATATTTTTCAGCCCATTCTTTTATAGTCGGTACGGTCTGGCCCTCCATCGTATCGGCTTGTTTCTCTACGTCCATGGAAAATCCTGTGGTAAACGTCTCTGGCAATACAGCTAAATCGGTTCTTCTACTAACACGGCGCAACAGTTCGCCATAATAACCCAAGTTCTCTTCACGGTCTTCCCAAATAATATGGGATTGTATCATGCTGATACGCAAGTCTTCAGTCATAGAATAAAGATATTAAGGTAATAAAATTGTGACAAGGAAATAGTTTCATGGTGAAGAAACTTTTGTTTCTGTAAGAGAAAACTTTTGTTTTCCTATAGCAAAACTCTTATTTCTTCACCATAAAACTCCTATACCTGTACGAAATTCTCAGGATGGCAAGCAGTAACTCCTCGATACATTTCCCGTATCGTATAGATATCTTTATCCACATCACCCGTCGGATAAAAAATACCTTTCGTACCCACCTCTTTCTTTCCATAATCAAAATAAGCCACCACGATCGGTACGTTCGCTTTCAAAGCGATAAAATAAAATCCTTTTTTCCATTCCTTGGCCCGCTTCCGGGTACCTTCCGGTGTTACGGCCAATTGAAACCGCTCGCTGGCCTTGAAACGTTCCACCATCTGATCGGTCACCGACGTACGTTTGCCACGATCCACCGGAACACCTCCCAGCCAGTTAAACAACAAATTGAAAGGGAAGAAAAACCACTCTTTCTTAATCAGGAAACCGGCGTTACACCCGATCGAGGTATAAAAAAGTTTCCCTACGATAAAATCCCAGTTACTGGTATGCGGCGCCACACATACGATACATTTCGGCAAATCTACGCCATCTACCGAGCCCAGCTTCCACCCCGCCATACGAAGTATCGCCTTACTAATCGCTTTCTTCATGCCTACTTGTCCTTGCTCAACTCTCCTATCTCATCGGCGATAGCGTTAACCTCATTTTGCAAGTCCGCTCTTAATTTGCGATAATAATTCCGTACTAAGGCCTTGTTATCCTTGCCATCCGGATGTCCGGCACGGAGGGTATAACCATCTTGCATATCTAGGATACGAGTCATCAAAGCATCCGCTTTCTCTTGATTTACTCCGGGTATATACAATTTGCAAACCAGCGCTTCCGTGAACAATTCACCTGCCACGTAACTGATCTCTTTCTTTAAAATTCTTCTTTTAGCCATAATTATTTCATATTTAATTATCCACAAATATAAAACATATGTTATTAAATACCGAGGAAAGGCTGAAAAAAAGCACAAAAAGAATTATCTTCGCGGCGTGAAATCATTGATTATAAACAAATCAAATATGAACGAAATGATAAAGACGCCAGAGTTTCTCTTTGAAAGCAGCTGGGAGGTCTGTAATAAGGTGGGAGGTATTTATACCGTATTATCAACAAAAGCCCATACGCTTCAACAAATTTTTAACGACAAAGTAATATTCATTGGTCCGGATGTGTGGGCAAATACAACCGCTCCTGATTTTACGGAAGACGCATCTTTGTTTGAAGATTGGAAAATGCACGCCGAGGCATCGGATCATTTGAAAGTTAAGGTGGGCCGTTGGAACGTACCGGGTACTCCCCCTGTTATACTGGTAGATTTCAAATCCTACTTCAGTGAACGAGACGCCTTTTTCTATTCTATGTGGGAAAATTTCCGAGTGGATTCCATCCATGCCTATGGCGATTACGATGAGTCTTGCATCTTTGCGTATGCGGTAGGCAAGGTGATAGAAAGTTTCTATCACTTCTACAAACTGGGAAATAAGAAGGTAGCTGCCCTATTTAACGAATGGATGTTGGCGATGGGAGCGCTTTATATCCAAAAGCAAATCCCTGCCATAGCAACACTTTTCACGACACACGCCACATCGATCGGACGTTCCATCGCCGGCAACAACAAAGCGCTGTACGCTTATATGGACGGTTACAACGGCGACCAAATGGCCAAGGAGCTCAACATGGAGGCCAAGCATTCCGTAGAGAAGCAGGCCGCCCATTACGTGGATTGCTTCACGACCGTAAGCGATATCACCGCCCGGGAATGTAAACAGTTATTGGATAAGGCACCGGATATCGTTACCCCGAACGGCTTCGAGCCCAACTTCGTGCCCGAGGGCAAGGAATACGACAAGAAGCGAAAGGAGGCACGTCGCACATTAATTAATGTAGCGGAGAAATTATTAGGTTACCCCATCGACCCGAGCGCTTTGCTGGTCTCCACCAGTGGCCGTTATGAATACAGGAATAAAGGTATCGATGTCTTCATCGAGGCGATGAACCGTGTACGAACGTCCGGACGCTTGCAACGTGAAGTAGTCGCTTTCATCATGGTACCAGCTTGGGTACGTGCCCCTCGTGCAGATTTAAAAGAAGCGATCAAACAGGACATAAAGACGACCTCCCTGCTTCAAATCCCATTCATTACGCACTGGTTGCATAATATGCCAGAAGATAAGGTCTTGAATTATATCAACCACGCCGGTTTCACGAATGCGGCATCCGAAAAACTAAAGATCATATTCGTTCCTTGTTATTTAGACGGAAAAGGAGGTATTTTCAATAAGACCTACTATGATATGCTGATAGGAATGGACGCTACCGTATATCCATCCTACTACGAGCCGTGGGGATATACCCCGCTGGAAAGTATCGCTTTCGGTATACCGACGATCACGACCAATTTAGCTGGTTTCGGTATGTGGGCGAAGAAAACGGTATCCGGAGATAACCTTAGCGAAGGCGTAGAGGTTATTAATCGTACGGATTTCAATTATTTTGAGGTAGCGGACGCTATCATGAACTCCATCCTGGCTCTCAGCCAAAAGGATGCTACGGACGTCGAGGAAATCAAACAGCGTTGTTTCGATCTCGCTCGAAAAGCAGAATGGAACAAGTTTATCGATTATTATCTGACCGCATTCGATATCGCCATGAGGCATGCCGAGGAAAGAAATAGTTAAATATTGCTCATAATTAATAAGATAATGCTATCTTTGCACTCGTTTTTAGACAAACACTTTAAACTTCACGATAATGAAAATTAAGGCGAATAACGCAAACAGTCCTATTTGGAAGGACGTCTACTCACATTCCAAGCTTCCACAACAGTTGGAACCACTTAATGAGATCGCTACGAATCTTTGGTGGGTATGGAATCATGAAGGCGCTAAACTATTTGGCAAGATCGACAAACAACTTTGGAAATCCACAGAAGGTAACCCTGTACAGCTATTGCAAAGCCTTTCACACAAACGTATGGAAGAGATCTTAGCAGACAAGGAGTTAATGGCTGAGATCCAAAAGGTATACGCTGATTTCAAAGCTTATATCAATGTAAAACCCGACAAGACACAACCTTCTGTAGCTTACTTCAGCATGGAGTACGGTTTGACCAATGTATTAAAGATTTACTCTGGAGGTCTGGGAGTATTAGCCGGAGACTACCTGAAAGAGGCCAGCGATAGCAATATCGATTTATGTGCCGTAGGTTTCTTGTATCGTTACGGATATTTCACACAGACTTTGTCCATGGACGGTCAGCAGATCGCCAATTACGAGCCGCAAAATTTCAACGCCCTGCCGTTGACTCAGGTATTGCAGTCGAACGGAGAGCCAATGGTATTGGAAGTTCCTTATCCGGGCAGAACCGTTTACGCTCATATCTGGAAAGTTAGCGTAGGTCGTGTACCTTTGTATTTAATGGATACGGATATTCCTCAGAACAGCGAATGGGATCGTTCCATCACGCACCAATTATATGGTGGCGATTGGGAAAACCGTATGAAACAAGAGTATTTGTTGGGTATCGGTGGTATCATGATGCTGAACAAATTGGGTATCAAGAAACAAATTTATCACTGCAACGAGGGACACGCCGCTTTGATCAACGCTCAGCGTCTGGTTGATTATATCCAGAACGATGGTCTTTCATTCAACCAAGCGTTGGAGGTAGTTCGTGCTTCCGCTCTCTATACGGTACACACTCCGGTTCCTGCAGGTCACGATTACTTTGACGAGGGTTTGTTCGGACGTTACATGGGTGAGTTCCCCGGCAAGTTAGGTATTAGCTGGCAAGATTTCATCGACATGGGACGTGAGAACCCAGGTTCTAACGAGAAATTCTCCATGAGCGTATTCGCCTTGAACACTTGCCAAGAGGCTAACGGCGTAAGCTGGTTGCACGGTAAGGTTTCTCAGCGCATGTTCGCCCCGGTTTGGAAAGGTTACTTCCCGGATGAACTGCACGTTGGTTATGTAACGAACGGTGTACACATGCCGACTTGGGCCGCTACGGAGATGAAGAAATTCTATGCGGATAAATTAGGCACGAAGCTTTTCGAGGATCAATCAAATCGCAAATGTTGGGAAGGAATCCAGAATGTCTCCGACGAGGAAATCTGGAATCTCCGTATGACCTTAAAGAATAAATTGATCGATTATATCCGTGTTCAATATAAAGATAGCTGGTTGAAAAACCAAGGTGATCCTTCTAAGGTAGTTTCTATACTTGAAAAGATCAACCCGAATGCCTTGTTGATCGGTTTCGGTCGTCGTTTCGCTACTTACAAGCGTGCGCATCTGTTGTTCACGGACTTAGACCGTTTGGCTAAGATCGTTAACAATGAGAAGTTCCCGATCCAGTTCGTATTCACCGGAAAGGCTCACCCGGCTGATGGTGGTGGTCAAGGTTTGATCAAGCACATCGTCGAGATCTCTCGCCGTCCGGAGTTCTTAGGAAAGATTATCTTCTTGGAGAACTACGATATGCGTTTGGCTCGCCGTTTGATCTCTGGTGTAGACGTATGGTTGAACACCCCGACTCGTCCTTTAGAGGCTTCCGGTACTTCCGGCGAGAAAGCCGAGATGAATGGTGTATTGAACTTCTCCGTTCTTGACGGTTGGTGGTATGAAGGTTACGTAGAAGGCGCAGGTTGGGCATTGACTGACAAACGTACGTACGAGAACCAACAATATCAAGATCAATTAGACGCCGCTACGATCTATCACATGTTGGAAACAGAGATCATCCCGACTTATTACGCTAAGAACAGCAAGGGATACTCTCCTGACTGGATCCAATATATCAAGAACTCTATTGCCAAGATCGCTCCGGACTATACGATGAAGCGTATGTTGGACGATTACGAGGATCGTTTCTACCACAAGTTGGCTACCCGTTCCGCTCATATCGGTGCGGACAACTATAAGGTGGCTAAGGAAATCGCCGCATGGAAAGAGGAAGTGGCTCAACATTGGGATAGCTTCCAGGTTGAATCTTTCACGTGCGACCAAGAATTCACCTTGAACGGACCGGTAGTAGGAAAAGAATACAACTTCAATTTGGTGATCGACCGTCATGAGTTGCAAGGTATGTTAGGTGCCGAGATGGTTCTCACGAAAGAAGATCCAGAGAAACATGTCTTGAACTTGGTTAGTACAGCTCAGTTCGAGCTGATGAAAGAAGAGGGATCTAAGCTATACTTCAAGCTGACAACTACTCCTTCCGAGGCGGGCAACCAAAAAATGGGCTTCCGTGTATACCCTGTAAACAAGGAATTGCCTCACCGCATGGACTTCGCTTATGTACGTTGGATTCAATTATAATCGGCAACAAGCAAAACAAATAATAAAGAAGGAGGCTGTCCAAAAAGTGTGACAGCCTCTTTTGCTATTGTTTATTTCGGTAAAAATTATTATCTTACCGCTGCAAAAAACAAACATTATAACAATGGCTAAGATAGTATTTAAAGAGTTGACATCCAACCAAAATATACTTTTTTCGGTCTGTTTATCGGAAAAAGATAGCTTCCAGTCATCCCGTACGTATAGTAAACAGTGTTGTAGAGGCTTTGGATATTAGTTGTCTGCTCTCGGCATATAAAGGAGGAGGTACCAGCAGCTACCATCCCCGTATGATGCTCAAGGTCTTATTTTATGCCTACCTGAACAATCTCTATTCCTGTCGCAAAATAGAAAAGGCCTTGCAGGAGAATATTCATTTCATGTGGTTGTCCGGTAATAGTACTCTCGATTTCCGCACGATCAATGATTTCCGTGGCAAACGTTTAAAAGAACACATAAAATCGTTGTTTTCAGCCATTGTTCTGCTGTTACAGGAATTCGGCTATGCCAGTTTGGATGTACAGTATATCGATGGCACCAAAGTGGAATCGGCATCCAACCGCTACACTTTTGTCTGGCGTGGCAGCGTGGAAAAAAACAAGGCAAAACTGGAGTCGAAAATACAGTCAATCTTTAGTGAGGCAGACAAGCATATCGAACAGGACAAACGGGAAAGGACGCCGGACGTTTTACCGGATATGGATTCCTGTGGTTTGCGGGAAAAAGTGAGTGCTTTAAACAAACGGCTCTCCGAGATGAACAAAGCCGAGCAAAAGCAAGTCAAAAAGCTACAGGACGAATATCTGCCCTGCCTTGCCAAATACGAATCGCAATTAGAAACATTAGAGGATCGTAATTCTTTCAGTAAGGCAGATGGGGATGTGACCTTCATGCGCATGAAAGAGGACCATATGAAAAACCGCCAATTGAAACCCGTCTATAACATACAGGTTGCCACAAAGAATCAGTTTGTTATCAATCAGGGGATTTACAGGCAGGCCGAAGATTCGTGAACTTTAATTCCTTTTTTGAAAGATTTTCGGGAAACTTATCACAGGCAGTCTTCTATAGTAGTGGCTGATGCCGGTTATGGAAGTGAATAAAACTATGAGTTTATGAGGAATGCGGGTATAGAGGCTTTTGTCAAGTACAATTATTTCCACAAAGAGCAGAAGCGTGCCTGGAAAAAGGATGCTTTTGCCGTACATAATCTTTACTACAACCAGGACCGGGATTATTACGTATGTCCGATGGGACAACATATGGAATACATAGGTCAAAGGAAAAGTAGATCCGATCTGGGATATGTATCCATACAGAAACGTTATCAGGCACGTAACTGTGAGGGTTGCCCGCTAAAATCTAAATGTCATAAATCAAAGACCAACCAGATCATAGAAGTGAACCATAACCTTAACAGATACAAACAAAAAGCACGGGAAAAGCTCCTGAGTGAGGAGGGGATTCATCATAGGGGCAGAGGATGTATAGAACCGAAAGCGGTCTTTGCACAGATAAAGCATAATTCAGCGTGGAACCGGTTTAGATTAAGAGGGTTGGAGAAGGTAAAAACAGAGTTTACCTTGATTGCTATTGCACATAATCTAAGGAAACTGGCTAAAAAAGTCAGTTCTCCTTTATTTTTTACTTATTTCTGTAGGATTACTTTCCCAAGAAAGAGAATTGAGATGAACAAAAATGGTTTGAAAATAAAAATGGACAATAAACGCACGGCATAACTAAAAAAGAAGGCATCCTTTTCGGACACCTTCTTTCTATCCTTTTTTCTGAAAAAATTATTTTACATAATCCGCTTTATTCAAGAAATCGTAGCTCTTTTGGACATCTTCCTGAGGAGTGCCATCATAACGCTCAACCTCCACGTACCAGTCTTTCATTCCATTTGCATAAGCCTGCTCGAAGATAGGCTTGAAATCCATTTGGCCACTTGCACCGATGGCTTTCTCGTCCTTGATATGAAGAATCGGGAAACGGTTCGGATATTTTTTCAAGTAATCAACAGGATTCTGACCTCCACGCATTACCCAATATACGTCCATCTCGAACATCACATGATCCGGGCTGGAGTTTTCCAACATCAAGTCATAAATAGTCTGTCCCTCAATTTGCTTGAACTCATAGTCATGGTTATGATAACCAAACTTAATACCAGCTCCAGCTGCCGCCAAGCCAATCTGATAGAAATAATCACCAAAGTATCTCTTCAAATCATCCAAGGAAGCTTTCTCGTTAATCGGAGATACCGGCATAACCATATATTTCATACCAGCTTTCTTATGAGCTTCTATGGCTGTATTCCACCAAGACAAGTCTTTGTTCATATCATCGCTGATGAAATGAGAAAGGTGAGCACTTGTCGGTTTCATACCCAAGTCGTTACACATCTTTTTGAACTCAGAAGGATCAACGCCGTAAATCTTTCCGTCATCACTATAACCCGCAGTCTCCAAGTTGACATATCCCATCTTTGATACAATCTCCAATACCTTTTGGATACCCAAATCATTGATATCATCGCGCAAGGAATATAACTGAAGTCCGATATGTTTCTTAGCCGCTTCAGTACCTGCGGCAGCTTGTCCTGATTTACCGCCACAAGAAGATAATAACTGCGGGGCTACCAACCCACCCGCAAGCATCAAAGAGGCTTGCTTCAAAAAATCACGTCTGTTCTGCATAGTACTATTAATTAAGTTTGATTGAGAATTTTTACAAAAGTAAGACTATATTCTTAGGTTTATATCTTTATGGAAGTTAAAATCTTCAAAAATAACATTGTATTTTAATTTTCGTTATCTTTGGGGAAGATATTATTACTTAAATCATTTATATCATGAAAAAATTATCAATTCTAGCGATGGGCTTTCTCTTTGTCCTGGCCACAGCTTGTAGTGTTTCCAGCAGTGGCACTTTATTCGATGGCAAAGATAGTAACAAATGGAAAACGACAGGCGATGTCTCCGTTCAAGACGGCATAATGACCTTGAAAGGTACAGATGCACTGGCCGTTCTGAAAAACGGTAAATACAAAAACTTCGACCTGACCCTTGAGCTACGTACTACTCCGGGAGGCAAAGGTGCTGTTTGGTTCCATACGGACCCGACTTTGAAGAAAGGATATCGTATCGCTATCAATAATGACCGATCTGATAAGATTTGGTGGAAAATGACAGGCAGTCTTATTTCCGTGCGGAATTTGACCAAAAGCTTCGTAAAAGAAGATCAATGGTTCAAGATGGATATCCGGGTAGCCGGACGAGAGATCGATGTAAATATAAATGGCGAACCGGTTGTAGAGTACATCCAACCGACCGCACCGTATCGTACGGACGCTAATGCCTACACCTTATTATCGGAAGGAACATTTGGCATAGAGAGTGATGGTAGTGGTGAGATCCAAATCAAGAATATCGCCGTGAACGTAATTGATGGATCCACGATCGATATCAACGCACAATTGGCAGAAACTAACGATGAGCAAAATGACGAGATCATTAAATTGCACCAATCGGATTTCCCTGTATTGGATTATCACGTGCACTTAAAAGGTGGGTTAACCAAGGAAGTTGCCGCTAAGCAATCCCGCAAGACCGGTATCAATTATACGATCGCACCTAACTGCGGCATCGGTTTCCCGATCACGAACGACCAACAAGTTATGGATTATCTAAATGAGATGCGCTCACAGCCTTTCATTCTTGGCATGCAAGCAGAAGGACGCGAATGGATAAGTACATTCTCTCCCGAGACTCTTAAAGAGTTCGACTATGTGTTTACGGACGCTTTGACGTTCAAGGACAATAAAGGTCGCCGTACCCGCCTATGGATTCCGGAAGAGACTTGGATCGAGAATGAGGAGCAATATATGGACATGATCGTAGATCGTATCTGCTCCGTATTGGAAGAGCCGGTAGATATCTACGTAAATCCTTGTTTCTTGCCATCTCCGATGGATAAGCGTTTTGACGAGTTCTGGACGGAGGCCCGCATGAACCGTTTCGTCGAGGCATTGGCAAAAAGCGGAAAAGCTTTAGAGATCAACGAGCTATACAACATCCCAAATAAAGCGATCATTATGAAGGCGAAAGCCGCCGGCGTTAAATTCACGTTTGGAAGTAACAACGTGACACCAAACGTCAGCGATCTGTCTTACAGTATCCGCATGATGAAAGAATGTGGCCTGACCGCTGAGGATATGTATAAACCGAAAGTTAAAATCTAATCACACATTTGCCCTCTCCGGAACCTCCCGTTTCCGACACCCGGAAGCGAGAGGTTCCGACACCCGGAAGCGAGAGGTTCCGACACCCGGAAGCGAGAGGTTCCGACACCCGGAAGCGAGGGGTTCCGACACCCGGAAGCAGGGGTCACCCTTTTTCTCGCCATATCCGTCGCATCTTCATATACTGGTATCGCTTAATGATCATCTTCCGGCTACGTATAATCTGGTAACGGTAAATGATACAAGCCAAGATGAAATATACGCCCGCCTGAATCCATAACACCCGATATTCACGCGCCACCTCATGCAAGGAAGCGCCAGCCGTGTTGATACGGATAAATCCTTGGATACCCGGAGTAGAAGGAAACAAATAACCCACCGCTTTCCAAAACGGAGGAATAGCCGCCTCCGGCCAAGATACACCCGAGATAAACAGCAAGATGACAGACGTGAAAACGAACACCAACATAGGCGATTCACGACTAGTCATAAATCCCGATAGCGTCATAGACATAAAAATACAGGCAAACAGATAAGGCAGTAAGAATAATAAAATTATCAGTGGCTCACCAACCTGAGGCAAGGAGAATAACTTAGGGACAATCGCCAATACCCAGATGCAAACCACCACATACAGCAAAAAATAAGTCAATGACTTGCCGAACACGATACGCAAAGTCCCATTAAAATGCCGGCAAACAGGTACTAAACTATGGAAACGATTCTTTTCCCGTGCCGTTCCTCCCAACATTCCGATACCCAAGATCAAAGTCTGTTGCAATACCAAGATCAAGATAGCCGGTACCAAGAAACTGGCAAAGCCATTCTGGGAATTAAACAACGCTACTGATTCATATGGGATCGGGTCTACCGTGATCCGATCCATTTTATCCGTGGACGACGGATCATTATGCATCCGAAGTTCCTTACCCATATCCAACGATACCTCTGTCGCCGCCAAAAGGAAAGCCTTATAAAACAATAAGGCACTCATATCGCAATACAAAGAGACGGTTGTCTGTCGCCCTTCATGCAAGTCCTTACTATAATCCGAGGGAAAGAGCAAAATTCCATAGGCCTTCTTCTCATCCAACATCTTCTTGGCTTCTGCCATATCCGGACAAACACCCACTACCTCCACATCCGGTGTGGCGTTAACCCGTCTGGTAAACTCACGGCTCAAATAGGAATCACTTTGGTCTACCACCACCATCTTCGCCTCATGTACTACCTCATTATTATATATAAATGAATAAAGCAGCGGATACACAAAAGGCACCAAGAAAAAGAAAATCATGACCCCCACATCTTTAAACACGTTTCTCAACTCATCCTTCCAAATATAAAACACATCCAGATGACCTTCCTTTATGATATATCGTAAACGATGTTCTCTTTTCATCACATACAGTTTTTACGGCAGATATTTGAAATCCAACAACGCCCTCTTCAAGTTCCGCCCAATAAGGAACGGCAAGATCAAAAATCCTAACAACCAAGCGTACTCGCCCAACGTATAGAATAGCGCTCGCCCATTCAAGGCTTGATCGACATAAATCAAAAAATAATGCCGCAGAGGGAACAAACGAGCCAACGCTTGCAACGTAGGGTCCATACCTTGTACCGGAAACGAGAATCCTACAATGGAAAACGAGATCATTCCGAACAGGCTGGCAAAGCTAAGCCCTAGACGGAGAGTCGGTAATACGCCAATCATAAATACGCCTACCGCCTGAGAGGAAATAATCAACAAAAACATCGCCAAAAGCATCGGAAACCAACCGCTATTTAACGGGAAAGAATTAATTCCATACAACACAGCACAATACATAAAGCCTACGACCGTAAAAATAGCCGTCTGCGGCAATAACTTTCCCAACAAACTAACAACCATGGAGTTCCCTCCCATATCCAACCATTGACGGGATGTGGAATATTTAATTTCCGTACCGATACTGAATACTGTCACCAGAAATACCATCAACTGGATGATACCCGGCAAAACCGTATTATTCAAATATACCGAATAATTCAACCACGGGTTGCCGATCGGATGCGTATCGATCACGATCGGTTGTAACTGTCCCATGATCTGCGCCTCGGTATATCCTTTAGCTCGTCCGGTCTGTAAACCCACAGCGGCCCCCGCTAATACCGACATCGTTTTCATATCCCGGAACAGTAAGGAGGCGGCGATCAAATAGGTACCATTCGTATAGAAAGACAACCGAGGCTGCTTTCCAGATGTAGCGTCTGCAGCGAAATCGGATGGAATGTAAAAGATTCCATATACATTCCCTTTCTGCATTTCTTGACGAGCCTCGGTAAACGACATGGTTTTCATATATACCTCCGTCTGCTCAAAGGCATCCAACTGGCGAATCAAATTGCGCGAGGTAGCAGAGTTATCCATATCTACCACCGCTATCGGCAGATCGGTCGGCAATCCCTCATGCATCAACGATACAAAGAAAATGGCACAGATTGCCGGAGCGATCAGCATACAAAAGAAGTAAATCGGTTGAGCCATCAGCCGATGCACCTCACGCTTCGCGATAAGCCAGATTCTATGCAAACTTTCTTTATAGGTCATACGATATCTTTTCCTTTTTTCTTTAAGATCACGGACATTCCCGGACGAAGATCTGCGACTTTCTCTAACGGACGGGCACGCACCTCGAAAGTCTTCGAGTCATACTGTCCATTCGTCTTTGTCGCTTTCCATGCGGCATACGAGCCCATATCCTTCATATAATAGACTTTCAACTTCACCGATTGATCCCCCAACGCCGGAATGAAAGCATTTATTTCCGAGCCAATCTTGATGTCTTTCAACAGATCCTCACGGATACTGAAAGTTACCCATACATCATTTAAATCAGAGATATTCATGATCGGAGCACCTGTGCCAACCAACTCGCCGACTTCCGGGAATCGTTCCGAAACCTCCCCGTCAATCGGAGCCACCAAAGCGCTCTCACCCACATACGACTCCACTTCAGCGATAGCACCTTCCGCACGTTGAACCATGGCGGCGGCGGCGGCCTTATCTTCCTTACGGGCACCTTCCTTCGCCATCTCATATTGAGAATGGGCAGCCTTCTCTGTCGCTACCATAGCGTTATAGTTAGCCTCCACCTCGTCTCTTTTTTGAGCGGACATCACCCCTTTCTCATATAAATTCTGAATACGATCGAAAGATTTCTTAGCGATAGTCAATCCGGCTTGCGCCTTTTGCCACATCTCATAAGCGGCCGTGATTTCCTGCTCACGAGCACCTTTAATCGCTTTGGCATTCTGTGCTTCCGCTGCCGCACGAGCCGCCTCCGCTTGTTTCAGCTTCGCCATAACCTCGGGCATATCTAAAAAGACTAAAGTATCTCCGGCTTTTACCTGATCACCTTCGCCAAAACGATAAGAAGCGATACGTCCGGGAACTTTGCCGGAGATACGAACTTGGGTGGCCTCGGCCTGCCCCATTATAATATCATCAGGCAGTGTAAGCAGGAAGAAACCCGCCAAGGCTACCAATCCGATCACGACCAATACCGTGATAAAAGCTAACATCATGTTACTGATAGAAAACTTCTTATTCTCGTTCATCTCTGTGTATATTTTTATTTTGTTATTACTCTTTTTCATTCACGGACAGTTTACCCAAAGCCTTACTCAGGTAAACCTCTGTTAGTTTCACTTCGATCTGAGCATCAATCAAACTAGAGCGAGCAGAAACCCACGCAGTTTGTGCCTCCATCAAGTTCAAAGCCGGAATAACCCCTTCCTCAAAACCTAAATTCGCACGCCGCAAGTTCTCTTCCGCATTTTCCATATTACGAGAAGAAGCGATCAATTTTTTACCCGCCTCATTCACTTTATAAACAGATTGATTTACCTGCAACTCAATCTTCTCACGGGCATCCTGCCATTCCAATGCTTTTATGCGGGTTTCCGCCTTCGCCGAGTTACGCTTATAAGTACCTTCCCACCAACCGGATAAGGGGACTTTTACCATAACTCCCACATTAAACATACCTGCGAAATCATTTTTAAAACCATTAAAGACATTCGGATTCGTGACGAAATAATTCGCAGCTAAAGCGACATTAGGCAACATTTCCGCCAAAGCGATACGTTCTTTTCGCTTATAGATTTTCATTGCCAAATCCAGACTTCTCAGTTCATTACGATTCATGAAAGCCTCATTCAGATCGGCCGAAGCTTGTGTAGTCTCTACTGGAAAATTATCCAGCTTCTCGTCCGCAAGCGATAAATCCTCCTCTAAAGACAAACCACAAATTTGGGCTAAAAGCATTCGGGTTAAAGCCAGACCATTCTCAACCTTCGTCTGAGTCATCTCAGCCTCATTCAGTTTCACCTTAACAGAAAGGCCATCAGCCTCAGTAGCTATTCCCTCATGGATCATAGCGGTCACATCACCGTCCATCTTACGGAGCAAATCCACATAAGCAACTGCCAATTTCTTCTTATTCACCAAAGATATGACTTGCCAATAGATCTCATCAGTCTTATAAATCAAGTCCTGCAACTGCGAATTATTCATTGACTCCGCTAATTGCTTGGCAAACTTAGTGATCTGGTTATAATTAACGATCTTCCCACCCATGAATACAGGCTGCACCAACGATACATTACCTACCCAGAGATTCTGCACATCCAAATGTTGCATATCGTTCACCCCACTCATCAAATGTTGGATTATCGGTAATTGAGCCAAGCCACCTAAAGAAGAACTCAAGGATGAGGATAAAGCACCCATGTCCAGTAAGTTTACATCCTTCTGATTCCACATATAGGCTCCGTTTGCCGATAATTGAGGAAAATACTTGGTAAAAGCGGCTTTTTTCTCATTATCCGCCATCTTAATCTTTTCGCCAGAGATTTGTAGCTCCTTATTGTTCTGGATCGCCAAATTCCGGCACTCTTCCAATGTCAACATTCGCTGAGCGTGCACACAACTCACCGTGACTACAAATGTTAATAGAAAGATAGTTCTCTTCATCTTTAATATCGTTTTAACCTACCTATATAATGCCATCATATTCTCTATGCGACAAAAATATAAAGAATTCGTGAGATTTTGGCAGATTTTGGCGGAATAAAGTAAGTGGTTGGAGACTAAAGGAATTGGGTGTTGAATGACTGTATTCTTCCTTTTTTCCAAAAAAGCGGGATATCGAGGAGTTATGAGGTAATTTTGCTACCTATCCGTTGCTTTTTAGGTCGAACGACATCGAAAAAGAAACGTGAAACCACCTGATTTCGCCTCTGCCATCTCAAAGAACCCTTGTTTGCAAGAACAAAGATATGCATAATTTTCCGTGTATAGGCCAATTTTGCCTTCTTCTTCCTAAAAAGCGGTTGTCAAAAATGGAATCCCCCACATGAGTGAATACTTTTCTTTCATAAAAACATCCCAACTGTTTCTATTTTAACACATTAAAACAAATCGGATTTTATAGTTGCGGATTTAAGGAAGTAGTTTTATTCTGACTTATTTTAATTAAAATCAACCCGGGTTAAAATGCTTTTTATCCATATAAATCCAATGTTTTTGAAGGGTCAATGGGGGGAGTATAATAGTGGGGCAATCGACTTTAAAATTTCCAGGCATATGAATCAGCGGATATGCCGGTGTCCTCAGCAAGCCGTTCTTTTGCGAGAAAGAGTAACGGAATAGTAACGTGACTCTTGCTTCAAACAGCTTTTTGCGGCATTCTGTGGCTTTGGTAAAGTCCTCATAGAATCGCTAAAACACTTTATTTCAACGTTCATTCACCTTTTTTCTCCTATTCTCATTTTTTTGTAGTACCTTTGCAAGTGAAAAGAAGTCTTTTCCGTGTGCTTGCCAAACCACGTATTAAAAACAAGAAAGATAATGAAACAACAAGATGCCGCTTTGGTATGCTTCTCGGGTGGACAAGATTCCACGACTTGCCTTTTTTGGGCGAAGAAGCATTTTTCACATGTAGAGGCCGTATGCTTCACTTACGGACAGAAACATTCCTTGGAAATAAAGGTCGCCCAAAAGATCGCCGCAAACGCAGACGTACCTTTTCAGTTATTGGATGTATCGCTTATCAGCCAGTTAGATCCCAACTGTTCACTTACGAATGCGAGCATAGAGATGGATCAAGAGAAGCCGGAGGATAGTTATCCGAACACATTTGTTCCTGGCCGTAATATGGTATTCCTAACTTTAGCGGCAATATTAGCTCGCAGTAAAGGGATTTATCATTTGGTAACGGGTGTCTCCGAGGCCGATTATAGTGGTTATCCGGATTGCCGGGATACGTTCGTGCGTTCTCTTAACATAACGTTAAACCTAGCGATGGATGAGAAATTCACAATTCATACCCCGCTTATGGACCGGAATAAGAGCGAAGTCTGGGAATTGTCCGACGAGCTGGGTGTATTTGATCTGGTACGTACGCAGACGCTGACTTGCTATAACGGTGTTATGGCTGAGGGATGTGGGCATTGCCCCGCTTGCAAACTTCGCAAGGACGGATTGGAGACATATTTAAAAAGGAAAGAGATGAATCAAAAGTAAATTAAAGAAATGGACGAAAGAAAACAAGAAGGAGAGTTGCACTTATTAGGTGGCTCTACCGTATATAGACAGGATTACGCTCCGGAGGTATTGGAGGCATTTACGAACAAGCATCAAGAAAATGATTATTGGGTACGGTTTAATTGCCCAGAATTCACCAGCCTCTGTCCAATTACCGGACAACCGGATTTCGCTACGATTCATATCGATTATATCCCCGACGTGAAAATGGTAGAGAGCAAGAGCTTGAAGCTTTACTTATTCAGCTTCCGCAATCATGGGGCATTTCATGAGGATTGCGTGAATATTATCATGAAGGACTTGATAAGATTAATGGATCCGAAATATATCGAAGTTACCGGTATATTCACTCCGAGAGGCGGTATAAGTATTTATCCGTATTGCAATTACGGTCGTCCGAATACCAAGTTTGAGCTGTTGGCTGAGAAAAGACTATTTGATCATAATCAATAAGATTTCTGACAAATCGTTATCTGTTTCGGCAAAAAACGGTATATTTGCAGCAATAAATGTTAACTAACTAATAAATCATTTTAGACCATGAACAAAACATTGCTTACAATTGCAGCTTTCACTTTAGCGGGCTGCGTTACTGTTGTCGCTCAAAACAAGAAAAAAGAGTTTAAGATGCCTACAGGTTATGCAGGTATCACGCATGAGATGTCTGAGTTTTACGAACCTGTCCCACCGGTAGTCACTCCGGGCACAGACTTAAAAGGTGGAGGTTTCACGGCTCCTTCCGACGCTATCGTTTTATTTGACGGCAAGGATCTTTCTGCTTGGGAGAGCGTAAAGGGCGGTGCTGCCGAATGGGATGTGCATGATGGCGTATTTACTGTAAACAAAAAGAAGGGTGATATCCAGACCAAACAGAAATTCAACGATTTCCAGATGCACATCGAGTGGCAAGTCCCAACGAATATCACAGGAGAGAGCCAGTCGAGAGGTAACAGCGGTATTTTCCTGCAAGGGATGTATGAGGTTCAAGTGTTAGATTGCTATAATAACCCCACTTACGTGAATGGCCAAGCTGGTAGTATCTACAAGCAATCCATTCCTTTGGCCAACGCCATGCGTAAACCGGGCGAATGGAACGTATACGATATCATTTATACCGCCCCCACTTTCAAGGAAGATGGTTCCTATCGCACGCATCCAACCGTAACGGTTATCCAGAACGGTGTGGTTTTGCAGAACCATACGACGATATTAGGTACGACAGAGTGGATCGGTTTCCCGCAAGTGAAGAAACATGGCGCAGGCCCTATCATCTTGCAGAGCCACGGCGATCCTAGCGAGCCGATCAGCTTCCGCAATATCTGGATTCGCGAGCTATAAGAGAAACGTGTTGATCGTAATAAAAAGGAGATGGACTTGATCTTAAGTTCATCCCTTTTTCATTAAACAGCGCATCTTATGCTGATATAGGATGTTTGCGTGCCTCAACCACACTCGAGGCGTTGCGGCAGGCCATAGACCGGGCCGTCGAGATGGAAGGATAAAAAAGGGACTACAAAAAGTGACAAGAAAGAGGCGAATACGGAAACAGTTGTTTCTTTATAGGAGTTAAAGAACTATAATTGTTTTATTTACAGCAATTATACTATTATCTCTTCTCTGGCATATATTTCCAGAAACGAGCCGGCATATGTTGGCGATGAAGCCGTGGGTTTAAACGTTCTTTAATAGCGATAGACTTAAAATACTCCTTCCACATACTTTGAAAAAGTTTCTCGTCCTTATCCATGATATCCTCACTGAGCAATCCGGTCAATAGGTGTGAATCTTTCTCTTCGAAACGGACTTCTATCGTATCATTAAGATCATAATAATATCCATACTCTCTTTTTAAGTCGTAAATGAGCCATTGCTGATCAGCGAAACGGTCTTGCGCATAAGGTAATACCAAAGGTAATACATTATATATAGGCTTGATGGCAGCAAAGTAAGTTCCATCCGCCGCTTTTTGGAAACGAAAGAATTGCATCACTCGCAAGCGTTCATTGTTCACTTTCTTCCAGATCTTGGCAGTTTCCAATATGTCCGGATCACCTAGATTGAACTCGATCGTGGCTGGAGCGTCGATCGCTTTACGGATATATCTGAATAACAACAGGCCTACTTCCGGTAATTCCGACAACCAAGTTACCGTCAGCCCGGAAAGAGAAGACTGGGAGATCTTCTTCTCAAGCCCTTTCCATACCCGCCCTGCTTTCCGGTCGTCCGTATAAATCCGGATCGCCTCGTCATAGAACAATGGAAATGGCTCGCCCTCGGCTAATAACAAATCCGGAAAAGTTCGACGGGAATAAGCATCGAATACAGCGGTAAGCAATCCCTCAAAAGTCTTGTCGTAAACAAATATAATCATTATCAATCCTTCTTATAAAACAGGCGTTAATCTATAAAAGGCAGTATAAGCTGCCGGTCGTCTACTTTCTTTCCGCTCCTTCTCGTCAATAGTTGCCGGACGGTTTCAGGGCTGACCTCATTCACGGTCTGCGTCGGGAGTTCCCGGCAAGTAATAAAATAGCTAGCCTTTTTCATGACCACTCCTATTTTCTTCAACTGCTCTGAACCGAGATTAGCGTAACGCCGGGAAACGATTATGATCTTTGCCGATTTCACGCCAATTCCCGGAACCCGAAGAAGCATCTCGTAATCCGCTTTATTGATATCTACCGGGAAGACTTCCGGGTGCCGCAAGGCCCAAGCCAACTTCGGGTCCACGTCTAGATCCAGATCCGGATATGCGTCATTGACAATCTCGTCTACCTTGAATTGATAAAAACGCAACAGCCAATCCGCTTGATATAAACGATTCTCACGGACCAGCGGAGGCGTGGTAAGTGCCGGAAGACGGTTATCATACGCATTTACCGGAATGAATCCCGAATAGTAAACACGCTTCATCGTAGGCCGCTGATATAAGGCGGATGATAGACGAAGTATATCCTTGTCGGTATCCGCCGTAGCACCAACGATCATCTGCGTGCTTTGCCCGGCGGGAGCGAATCGCGGGGCATACCGGAAACGCTTGCGTTCCTCGACGCTTTGTAATACACCTTGTTGGATATAACGCATAGGGGCAAATACGCTTTTAAAATCCTTTTCCGGAGCTAGAGTCCGCAAGCTCGCCTCATTCGGGATCTCTATATTCACACTTAAACGATCGGCGTAAAGCCCAGCCTCATTTACCAATTCTTGGCTGGCTCCGGGGATACTCTTCATATGTATGTATCCATTGAAGTGATGCACGAGGCGCAAATCCTTGATGGCTCTCACCAACCGTTCCATCGTGTAATCCGGGTTTCGAACCACACCGGAGCTTAAAAACAATCCTTCAATGTAATTACGCCGGTAAAACTCGATCGTGAGGTTCACCAACTCGGTAACGGAAAGCGTAGCTCTCGGTAAATCATTACTCCGGCGGTTGATGCAGTAGGCGCAATCGTACATACAATAATTCGTCAGCATGATCTTTAAAAGCGAGATACACCGTCCGTCCTCAGCGAAACTATGGCAAATACCCCATCCAGCGGCACTTCCTATAGACCCGCTTTTATGCGAACGGGAGGTTCCGCTGGAGGCGCAGGATACGTCATATTTTGCCGACTCGGCCAAGATTTTCAATTTCTCGAGCACTTTCTCGTCCATATTTTGCGGGATTGTTTCGTACAAAGATACGGATCTTGCGGGAATCCGCCTCCATCGCCGCACGTTTTTAAGAGCGATTTAAGCTTGAAGCGGCTCGCCCGGAAGATGAAGCCGAAAGTGTATGAGCATAGATTCCTGATGGGATAGCCCCGGATTGCAGCAATCTTGCTTCCCGCTACACCGATTGGGACAATATGGCGGCAATCCGGGGCCGCGCAAACCTGCTTGGAGGTTTTTCTCCGCGATCCGGGAACTTTCCGGACAGGAACAAGGAATATTTCACGAAAAATACCTACATTCACATCGTCTACAAGGAATTTTGCAGGTAAAACAAATATTATCAACCTAAAAAATATGAGTTATGAAAGAAATCGGTGAAATCTATTTGGGGCGCATGAACAACGGCGCACATTTCCTTTTTATGAGCAATATTTCCCAACGTGCCGAATCCGACGCAAAGGTGAAGGAGAAAGCCGCCACACTGGTTGCCAACTTGAGCAATGCCGTGAAACAGGAAGACGCAAATTTGAAAATTTCGCAGAAAAGCCTACTGACCGATGACATCGCCCGGGCAGATACCGAACGCGACTCGCTTTATGCAAGTTACAAAAAAGTGGCGCAAGGTTACCTGAACTTCCCCGCCGAGGATATCGCACAAGCCGCCAAGGTGCTCAACCAGCATATCAAGGATTACGCGATCGATCCCAAAATGCAACTCGACCGCGAGACAGGCTTACTGATAAATTTCATTGCCGACCTGGAAGAAAAATATCAAGCGGAAGTCGAAAAATTGGCATTGACCCCCTTTGTAACCAGCCTGAAGTCGGCAAACGAACGTGTCCGCACGCTGACCGCCAGCCGAACTGACGAACGGACAAGCATCACGGTAGGTGCGCTGAAGGCATCGCGCAAGGCATCGGACAACGCTTACCGCATGCTGGTGAAGATGGTCAACGCCTTAGCCTTGGTGGAGGGCGAGACCAATTACGCCGCATTTATCGACTATGTGAACACGGAGATCACGCATTACAAACGTGAGGTGCTGGGCCAGAAAGCCCCGTCAACGACACCCGGCGATGGTGAGGGCGAGGAAGAGCAACCCGCTCCGGACGGCAGCGATTCCGAGTCGCCCGATGAGATTTGATGTATGTCCAACGATTATATCAACCATATGAAGAAAGCGATTAACCATGGGGCCTTCTTGCTCCCTGCCCTTTTATTCTCTGCATGCGGAACCGGGCAAAAAGAAGTGGCAGAGAAGCCGCTCAATATCATCCATATCATGACGGATGATCATTCGTATCAGACTATTAGCGCTTATGGACATGCGCTGGGCAAATCGGCTCCAACGCCAAATTTAGATCGTTTGGCCGCAGAAGGAATGTTGTTCCGGCAAGCTTTCGTAGAGAATTCGCTGTCTACTCCTAGCCGTGCTTGTTTGATGACCGGCCTTTATAGCCATCAAAACGGGCAAAGACAGTTAGGAAAAGGTATTGATACGACAAAAGTATTCTTCTCTGAAATCTTGCAACAGCACGGTTATCAAACAGGTGTTGTCGGTAAATGGCATATGCAATGCGAGCCGAAAGGTTTTGACTATTATCATGTGTTATGGGATCAAGGAGATTATTATAATCCGGAGTTCAAAAGCAAAGAATCGAATGGCAAATATGTAAAAGAAGAGGGATATGCGACAACCCTTACGACCGATCACGCTATCGATTTTTTGGAACAGAGGGATAAGGATAAGCCTTTCTGCCTGCTGGTCCATCATAAGGCTCCCCACCGTAACTGGATGCCGGATACGAAATATATGGATTTATATGAGGATGTAGAGTTCCCATATCCAGATACTTTCAATGATAATTATGCCACTCGTTGCGATGCTGCGCATACACAAGAGATGAGTATAGACAAAAATATGACTTTGGTTTATGACTTGAAAGTGGATGAGCTTAAAGATAAGGAGGCTTATAAAAAGGAATGGAATATTGGTGGTTGGGAGGCCTCTTTGGATCGTATGACCCCGGAACAACGGGAGGCTTGGATCGCTTCTTATAAGCCACGTAACGAAAAATTCATTAACGAGAACCTGAAAGGTGAGGATTTGGTCAAATGGAAATATCAACGTTATATCAAGGATTACGTACGTTGCATCAAATCGATTGACGATGAGGTAGGGCGTTTGATCGCCTATCTGGAAAAAGAAGGACTTATGGATAATACGGTGATCGTTTATACCTCGGATCAAGGTTTTTACATGGGTGAGCATGGCTGGTTCGACAAACGTTTCATGTATGAGGAATCTTTCCGTACGCCGTTGATTATCCGTTACCCTGCTAAAATCAAGGCGGGAAGTGAATGTACAGCCTTAGTACAGAACATCGACTATGCCCCGACTTATCTGGATATAGCCGGTATCGAGAAACCTGATTATATGGTAGGAACTTCTTTAGTTCCCTTGTTTGGAGGCGAGACACCAAAAGATTGGCGCGCGTATCTGTATTATCATTATTATGATTATCCTGCGATCCATATGGTACGCCGTCACGATGGCGTACGTGACAGTCGTTATAAATTGATCCATTTCTATGGAGAGAAGAATGAACATAATGACGCAATTAATTGTAATGAGCTTTACGATTTGCAAAGTGATCCGAATGAGTTGAATAATTTATACGATAATCCGGAATATGCCGATATCCAAACTCGCCTGCAAGCACGTTTGAATAAGTTCCGTGTAGACCAGAAAGTTGACGAATATTAAGGAGCGAACTCTGTAAAATCATTTATTTTGTGTAAGTTTGGCGGATAGAAAGAATCATTCACCTAAAATACGATTGTAAAATGAAACTCAATTTATCCGCCAGATTTTTAATGCTGGCCCTACTTTGCGGTTCTTGCGTATTGAACACGCCAAAGGAGGGGCTTGAATACCCTCTCTTATACACCTGCTTTTTCTCTACACTATAAACATAATTAATATAAGACATGAACAAAGAACTAGAAATGACTCCCAACGTATTAGTGGAGTTTTTGCAAAAGCCAGCGTCCGAGTTTACGAAAGAGGACATTATCCGTTATATCTATGAGAAAGATATCCAGATGGTTAATTTCATGTATCCTGCAGGCGACGGACGTTTGAAAACACTAAACTTCGTAATCAATAATGCCGCTTATCTGGATGCGATCTTGACTTGCGGTGAGCGTGTAGATGGCTCTAGTCTTTTCTCGTTTATCGAGGCGGGAAGTAGTGACCTGTATGTGGTGCCCCGTTTCCGTACGGCTTTCGAGGATCCATTTGCGGAATTACCTACGCTTACCATGCTTTGCTCATTCTTCAACAAGGATGGAGAACCCTTAGAAAGTTCCCCGGAATATACCTTGCATAAAGCTTGTAAGGCTTTTCATGAGGTGACGGGAATGGAATTTGAGGCAATGGGTGAATTAGAATATTACGTAATCGCACCGGATGAAGGCGTTTTCCCTGCTACCGACCAAAAAGGTTATCATGAATCCGCTCCTTACGCTAAGTTCAATGAGTTCCGGACGGAGTGCATGCACTGCATAGCGCAAGCCGGGGGACAAATTAAATATGGTCATTCGGAAGTTGGTAACTTTACGTTAAATGGTTTGATCTACGAGCAAAATGAGATCGAGTTCTTACCATGTCCTGCGGAAAATGCAGCGGATCAATTGATGATCGCAAAATGGGCGATCCGCAATCTAGCTCATGAATACGGTTATAACATCACCTTCGCTCCGAAAATCACGGTGGGGAAAGCCGGCTCCGGTCTGCATGTTCATATGCGTATCATGAAAGATGGCAAAAATCAGATGTTAGCGAATGGTACCTTATCCGAAACTGCCCGTAAGGCTATCGCTGGAATGATGTGTTTAGCTCCCTCTATTACGGCTTTCGGAAATACGAACCCCACCTCATATTTCCGCTTGGTTCCACACCAGGAAGCACCTACGAATATTTGTTGGGGAGACCGGAATCGTTCAGTTTTAGTTCGTGTTCCGCTAGGTTGGGCCGCAAAAACGGACATGTGTGCTTTAGCGAATCCATTGGAACCTGCCAGCCATTATGATACGAGCCAAAAGCAGACAGTCGAGATGCGCTCGCCGGATGGCTCCGCTGATTTATACCAATTATTGGCTGGATTGGCAGTTGCGTGCCGCCATGGTTTTGAGATCGATGATGCTTTGGAGATCGCTGAGAAGACTTATGTAAACGTGAATATTCATAAGGAAGAAAATCAAGATCGCCTAAAGGCATTGGATCAACTCCCTGACAGTTGTATAGCCTCAGCTGCTTGCCTAAAACAACAACGTGCTGTTTTTGAAAAATATAACGTGTTTAGTTCGAGTATGATAGACGGTATCATCCGCAAACTGGAATCTTATGATGACGTTTCCTTGCGCAAGGATCTGGAGAATAATCCGGAAGAGATGTTGAAACTAGTCAATACTTATTTCCACTGTGGCTGATAATTCTTTTTATGATTTCACATGAGGGGGTGTGCCAAGGCACATCTCCTTTTTTAATTTAATTAAAAATAGTCGTTGCTCTTTTTTTGTCTATGCGACTATTTTT
>ERZ778496.333-NODE-333-length-49911-cov-38.279946_pt1 | contig 49911 bp, 47 predicted proteins | sample MGYA00433099_ERZ778496 | MGnify/ENA primary metagenome ERZ778496 (study PRJEB29527, sample SAMN07138962) | mouse gut metagenome | material: feces | host: mouse | place: China:Nanjing | collected 2016-01-25 ...
CAGAACTAAATCCTTTCACTAATATTTTTTGTCCAACTTTTTGGGGTCAGTACACACGCGCATCGTCTTTTCTTTTTTAGGTTATAAAAAAGCGTAAGTTAGTTAATTCTTACGCTTTCTGCCACAGAATATTTGTGACACGTTCCTGCTCAACTTCTTTCGCTTTTTCAGCTTACTATGCAAGCATGGTTTTTGCTGGGCGAAAGGAGGTGTTCGCATGGAACAAATCATACTTGTTCTTATTTTACTTTATTTGTTGAAGAATGACAAGAGTAAATAGGCAGAAAGCATAACCCCAAACGGGAATCCCGTTTGGGGGTTTTAGTTTTAGAGCTGTGTTGTTTCGAATGGTTCCAAGTATGTGGGACACCTGACATCGAGTATTGAAAATGATATCTTGCGTCCTACATACTTTGATAAAATTCTCCCTAAAACAGGTGCCTTGCCAGTTTTTGTTATGACGTCTAGCGTCAAAAGAGAACTCGACTTAACAAGATACCACTACTTTAACATAAAAGGAAAAGTAGCGAGTGCTTTCTCCTGTCGGGGGATTTTCTCACTACTAATCTTAGTATGTTTTTAACAGAGGAAAAGGCACCATAATTTCTAAAGTGGATTTACCTACTACAGAATTATAGATCCAGTTTTTATTGTACACTTATCATTGTAAAGTTAAGTGAAAAAGGGCTAAAAAAACCGAAATAACAGGCTTTTTTGGCCTAAGAGGCCTAGAGTTTTTGGTGGAGCTATGATAAAATGGGAGGTGAAGTTCTCGTAAGCGTCTGAGAGCAAATAAAGATGGGAGGAGAGAATGGACGCTTTTCAATACATAAAACCAAAACTGTTTAGCACGCTCAAGGGTTACACTAGAGCACAGTTTGCAAAAGATCTTGTGGCTGGAATTATCGTGGCAATCATCGCTCTACCGTTATCAATTGCTTTGGCAATTGCGTCAGGTGTGAATCCAGAACAAGGGCTTTACACCGGTGTTATCGCTGGTTTTTTTATTTCGTTTTTAGGGGGAAGCCGCGTACAAATCGGTGGTCCAACCGCCGCCTTTGTTGTGATTATTTATGGCATCGTCTCGCAATATGGCATGAGTGGCTTGGCAACGGCTACTTTTTTAGCGGGTTTGATGATGATTGTCATGGGCTTGTTAAAATTTGGAAATTTAATCAGTTTTATTCCTAAAACCATTACGGTTGGTTTTACCTTGGGGATTGCCATTGGTATTTTAGTGGGGCAATTAAAGGATTTCTTGGGATTAAGCATGGGAGCAGTTCCTGCTGAATTTACAGATAAACTAGTAGCTTATGCCCAACACCTTAATACCATTCATTTGCCAACCTTGCTAATTGGTTTGTTGGCTCTTAGCATTCAGATTTTTTGGCCTCGTGTTTCTCAAAAAATACCAGGCTCACTGGTAGCTATTTTTGTAACAACTGCCATTGTTCAGTTGGCCCATTTATCTGTCCCAACGATTGGAGATTTGTACACCATTAAGGCAGGTTTACCAACATTTTCAATGCCCAACATCTCCCTTTCGTTGGTGCGTCAACTGTTATCACCTGCCTTCACCATTGCTATTTTAGCGTCAATTGAATCCTTGCTGTCTTGTGTGGTTTCAGACGGTATGATTGGCAGTCGTCATCGCTCAAATGCTGAATTAGTTGGGCAAGGTGTGGGAAATATGATGTCGGCCTTATTCGGTGGCATTCCTGCAACAGGAGCTATTGCTCGTACAGCAGCCAACGTTAAAAACGGTGGACGCACGCCAATCGCTGGTATGACGCATGCACTTGTTTTGTTGTTAATTTTACTCTTTCTCATGCCCTATGCCTCTTTGATTCCAATGAGTTGCTTGGCGGCTATCTTGATTATGGTCGCATACAATATGAGTGGTTGGCGAACTTTTGTATATATGCTACGTACGGCTCCAAAGAGTGACATTGTTGTTTTGGTAACTACTCTATTGTTAACCGTCTTTTTTGATTTGGTGGTTGCGATTGAGTTTGGTATGGTTTTAGCGGCATTTTTATTCTTGAAACGAATGTCAGACATCGCGGAAGTTCGCCAATGGGTTGATGAAGCAGATAATGAGAATACTGACGCGCTTGATTTAAAAGTAGTGCCAAAAAATACCGTGGTTTATGAAGTGTTTGGTTCTTTGTTCTTTGGAACGACCAATGACTTTCTTGACATTAGCTATGAGGAAGGTAAAAATGCCCTGATTCTTCGGATGCGAAATGTTCCTGCTATGGATATTTCAGGGTTGGATGCTCTTGAAGAAATCCGTGAAACCTGTCAGCAACGTGGCATGACCTTGATTTTATCGCACGTCAACCCCCAACCTTTCCGTGTGATGAAAAAAGCAGGTTTTCTTGAAAAAATCGGTGAAAAGAATATCTGCCCAAACATTGATGCTTCCTTAAAACGAGCAGCAGAATTACAATAATTTGATAAAACGATGGCTAAGGGCTGTCGTTTTTTTACTTTTATAGAAGAAAATCAAAAAAAATGAAATGAAATTATGGAATTTTTCAATAATTTAGAAATTTTCTGTATTTTTTGAAAACAGTATGTTATAATAGTATCAATCATGAAAGAAAGTTATGGTTAGGAGGAACCATTTATGAAGATCACTTCAAATTGGAAACGTGTTGGATTAGGTGCAGTGACCTTGCTGTCGGCAGTGACCTTAGCAGCTTGTGGAGGTAGCAGTTCATCTTCGTCATCATCAAAAAACGAAATCAACTGGTGCATTCCAACTGAAATCAATACGTTAGACATTTCAAAAAACACTGATACTTACTCATCTATTGCCATTGGTAACTCAGGTAGTAACTTGCTTCGCCGCGATAAAAAAGGTGAATTGAAACCTGACTTGGCTGAAAAAGTTGAAGTTTCTGACGACGGTTTGACTTACACAGCAACCTTGCGTGATAACTTGAAATGGTCAGACGGTAGCGACTTAACTGCTGAAGATTTTGTTTACACATGGCAACGTATTGTTGACCCAACAACAGCTTCAGAGTATGCTTACCTTGCTTCTGATGCACACGTTTTGAATGCCGAAGAAGTGATCGCTGGTACTAAGAGTGTTGACGAACTTGGTGTTAAAGCAGATGGCAATAAAGTTATCTTTACTTTGTCTAGCCCTTCACCTCAGTTCATGAGTCTTCTTTCGTTTACAAACTTCATGCCACAAAGCAAAGCATTTGTAGAAAAAGCAGGTGCTGATTACGGAACAAACTCAGACAAAGCCCTTTACTCTGGTCCATACACTGTTGAAGATTGGAACGGTACAAGTGGCACATTCAAGTTGGTTAAAAACAAATACTACTGGGATGCTGACAATGTGAAAAACGAAAAAGTCAACATTCAAACCATCAAGAAACCAGATACAGCCGTTCAAATGTATAAAGACGGCGAACTTGATGCAGCTGGTATCTCAGGTACAGAAGCCATCTACAACGCTAACAAAAACAATAAAGACGTTGTCCAAGTTCCAGAAGCAACAACAGCTTACCTGGTTTATAACGAAACTGGTACTGTACCAGCTTTGACAAATACTAAAATCCGTCAAGCTCTTAACTTGGCAACAGACCGCGAAGGTATCGTTAAAGCCGCTATCGACACCGGTTCTAAAGCAGCAACTGCCTTGGTACCTTATGGACTTGAAACGTTGCCTGATGGTACAGACTTGACTGATTACGTTGAGCCAGGTTATAGCTATGATGAGAAAGAAGCAACAAAACTCTTCAAAGAAGGTTTAGCAGAATTGGGTACAGACTCTGTTAAATTGACTATCACATCAGATGCTGATAGCCCAGTTGCAAAAGCGACTGTTGATTACCTCAAACAAACTTGGGAAGAAGCTCTTCCAGGATTGACTGTTGAAGAAAAATTCGTTACCTTCAAACAACGTCTAGAAGATACTAAGAACCAAAACTTTGATGTTGCCTTTGTTCTTTGGGGTGGTGACTACCCAGAAGGTTCAACATTCTACGGCTTGTTCACATCAAATTCATCATATAACTATGGTAAATTCTCAAACACTGATTACGATGCTGCTTATAAAAAAGCTATCACAACAGATGCTCTAGATCCAGAAGCAGCTGCTGAAGACTACAAAGAAGCAGAAAAAATTCTTTACGAAAATGCTTACTACAACCCAATCTACTTCCGTAGTACAGAATCACTTCAAAATCCTTCATTGAAAGGACTTGTTCGTAACTCAACAGGATTATCAGTTGACTTTACTTACGCTTACAAAGAATAAGGCTTAGGTTATTAAACAAGGTAGGGTTTACCTACCTTGTTTTCTTTGTGCTTTGAAAATGCTACAATAAAAAGAGTGCCATTATAGAAAGGTTAGTATGCGTTTAGATAAATTTTTAATTGAAGCAGGGTTGGGATCGAGAACAGAGGTCAAGCAATTGCTCAAGAAAAAACAAATTTGTGTGAATGATAAGATTGAAACGTCAGCAAAACGCCAAATAGATGCCTCAACTGATGAGATTGTCTTTGACAATCAAAGACTTGTTTATGAAAAATACGTTTATTATCTCTTGAACAAGCCAAAAGGGGTTATTTCAGCTACGGAGGACAACCATCATCAAACGGTTTTGGATTTGTTGGATAAAACGGCTTGGGATAAGGAAGTCTTTCCAGTGGGGCGTTTGGATATTGATACCCATGGGCTTTTGCTATTGACCAATAATGGGAAACTAGCTCATGCCATGTTATCACCTAAAAAACACGTGGAGAAAACTTATCGTGCTAAGGTGGCTGGTGTGATGACAAAAGAAGACGTAGCTGCTTTTGCTGAAGGGATTACCTTGAAAGACTTTGTTTGCCAGCCTGCTCGATTGAGCATTTTAGAGGTTGATAAGGTCACGGATACGAGTTTTGTTGAGATTACGATTAAAGAGGGAAAATTTCATCAGGTGAAACGCATGGTTCAATCTTGCAGGAAAACCGTGGTGGATTTGCAGCGCATCAGCATGGGACCTTTACAATTGGATACCTCGTTAGCATTGGGAGAATGGCGTCGCTTAAGTGCTGAAGAAGTGGCTTCTTTAGCAGAATTTGGTGTGGAATTGTAGTAGTTATTTGATTATTTGCTGCTTTAATGTTATGATAATAGGTATAAAGTAAATGAGCGAGGTATGTAATAGTGGCATTTGGTGAAAACGGACCGCGTAAAAAAACGCTATTTGAAAAATTAACAATGGTAGTTGTTATCTTGATGCTTCTTGTAACCGTAGGAGGCATTGTAGCGGCTGCTATCGGTTCTATTATGTAAGAAACGCTGAAGAGGCGTTTTTTTATGCTTTAGTGCAATTTTAATGAAAGAATAGGAAATAATCATGAGTATGTTTTTAGATACCGCAAAAATCAGTGTCAAAGCTGGTCGTGGCGGTGATGGAATGGTTGCATTTCGTCGTGAAAAATACGTTCCCAACGGTGGACCTTGGGGTGGTGATGGCGGAAAAGGAGGCTCAGTCATCTTTAAAGTGGATGAAGGTTTGCGCACCTTGATGGATTTTCGTTATAACCGCATTTTCAAAGCCAAATCAGGTGAAAAAGGTATGACTAAGGGAATGCATGGTCGTGGGGCAGAGGACTTGATTGTTCGAGTGCCGCAAGGAACGACAGTACGCGATGCCGAAACTGGCAAAGTTATCACTGACTTGGTTGAAAATGGTCAAGAATTTGTAGTTGCTCGTGGTGGACGTGGTGGACGCGGTAATATCCGCTTTGCGACTCCGCGTAACCCTGCACCTGAAATTGCTGAGAATGGTGAGCCAGGTGAAGAGCGTGAATTGCAGTTGGAATTGAAAATCTTGGCAGATGTTGGTTTGGTCGGTTTCCCATCAGTTGGTAAATCAACCTTGCTAAGTGTCGTGACAGCCGCTAAACCTAAAATTGGTGCTTATCACTTCACCACAATCGTGCCAAACCTAGGTATGGTTCGCACCAAATCAGGTGACAGTTTTGCTATGGCTGATTTGCCAGGCTTGATTGAAGGGGCTTCGCAAGGTGTTGGACTTGGAACACAATTTCTTCGCCATATTGAGCGCACTCGCGTTATTTTGCATGTGATTGATATGTCAGCTAGCGAAGGACGTGATCCGTACGAAGACTATCTAGCGATTAACAACGAGCTTGAAACTTACAATCTTCGTTTAATGGAGCGCCCACAAATTATCGTGGCCAATAAGATGGATATGCCAGAAGCCGAAGAAAACTTGAAAGTCTTTAAGGAAAAATTAGCTGCGAATTACGATGATTTCGAAGAAATGCCAATGATTTTCCCAATTTCAAGTTTGGCACATCAAGGTTTGGATAATCTTATGGAAGCAACAGCAGAATTGCTTGCTAAGACAGATGAATTCTTGCTTTATACTGATGATGACATGGTGGATGAAGAAGTTTACTATGGCTTTGATCCAGACGAACCTCCATTTGAGATTTCACGTGATGACGATGCAGCATGGGTATTGTCAGGTGAAAAACTTGAAAAGCTCTTTGTCATGACCAATATGGAACGCGACGAATCTATAATGAAATTTGCCCGTCAATTGCGTGGTATGGGTGTCGATGAAGCCCTTCGTGAACGCGGAGCCAAAGATGGTGATATCGTCCGAATCGGTAACTTTGAATTTGAATTTGTAGATTAACCTGCCATTTGTCGTTGATAGCATAGTTATCTAACGATAGGAATTGTGATGATTTATAATTGATCTTATATTGTATTTTATTGGGGGTTCTTATGGGAGATAAACCGATATCTTTTAGAGATAAAGATGGGAATTTTGTATCAGCAGCCGATGTTTGGAATGCTGAAAAGCTAGAAGAACTGTTCAATACATTAAACCCAAATAGACGTTTGCGGTTGGAGCGCGAAAAGTTAGCCGCAAAAAAAGCAGGAGAAATAAAAGAATAAAGCCTGCTTACTTTAAAAACCTAGCCTGTATGGCTAGGTTTTTTATCTAGAGTAAAAGTATTATAGCTGCAAAATGACAACACTCCTAATAAGTGAGTTAGCTAAGTGTTATAACACTTAGCGTAGAAAAGCCAGCAACTTTAGTTGTTGGCTTTTCTTACTCAGTTACACGTTCAAGACTTTATCTAGGAAGTCTTTTAGACGTGGGTGCTGTGGGTTGTCGAAGATTTGTTCTGGTGTGCCGTCTTCGATAAATTCACCGCCGTCTGTGAAGATAACGCGGTTCGCCACTTGGCGTGCAAATCCCATTTCGTGGGTTACAATCAACATGGTCATGCCTTGTTCTGCCAAGTCTTTCATAACGTTCAATACATCCCCGACCATTTCAGGGTCAAGGGCAGATGTTGGTTCGTCAAAAAGCATGATATCAGGTTTCATGGCCAAACTACGAGCGATGGCGACACGTTGTTTTTGTCCTCCAGATAGGCTATCTGGTTTGGCATCGCGTTTATCTGCAAGGCCAACTTTTTCAAGCAATTCCATCGCGTGTTTTTCAGCTTCTTCCTTGCTTTCTTTTCCTAATTCGATAGGAGCGAAAGTGATGTTTTCAAGCACGGTCATGTGTGGGAAAAGGTTAAAATGTTGGAACACCATACCGATGTTTTCACGGGCTTTATCGACGTTCGTTTTAGGGTCAGAAAGTTCGTAACCGTCAACGATGACTTTACCGCTAGTGATAGTTTCAAGTAAGTTGAGTGTGCGTAGGAAAGTTGATTTTCCTGAACCAGATGGTCCAATGATACAAACAACGTCTCCTTCATGAAACTGAGTGGTAATTCCTTTTAAGACTTCATTGTCTCCGTAAGATTTATGTAAATCTTGAACATCAATTTTCAATTCTGACATTACTTAAGCCTCTTTTCTAACAGTTTTGCTAAACGAGTCAAAAGGGTAATCATTACGAGGTAAATAACTGCTAAGATAGCGTACATACGGAATGATTGGTAGTTACGGGCGATAATGATTTTACCTGTTTGGAAGAGTTCCACAAGACCAATCGCTGACATGATTGTTGTATCTTTCAATGAGATAACGAATTGGTTGATAAAGCTTGGTAGCATGAGGCGAACAGCTTGAGGTAAAATAACTTTGCGCATGGTTGTGCCGTATGAGATACCCAAACTACGGCTAGCTTCCATTTGACCTTTTGGTACGGCTTCAATTCCTCCACGGACAATTTCGGCGATGTAAGCACCAGCATTTAGTGAGAGGGCGATAGTCGCTGCTAGGAAGTCGTTGATAGGGCTTTGGCGACCTGTGATTGATTCGATAAGGTTTGGAATTCCCCAGAAAATGAAGGCCGCAACAATCATTAGTGGGATACCACGAATCACGTCAACAAAGACTGCTGAGATACCACGTAGGACTTTATTTGGAGCGACAGCCATCATACCAAAGATGATACCGATAACAGTGGCAATCGCAAATGAAATCAAGGTTAAGCCAAGGGTTGTTCCTAAACCAGCCAACAATTGACGGTAGTTGTTTTTAAGAAGTCCCCAAATCGTTGTTTCATTCACGCTTGAATCAAATGATGAGCTAGATGTATCTGAAGAAGTTGTGAGGTATTTAGCAACTAATTTGTCGTAAGTACCGTTTGCTTTAAGGGCTGCAAGTCCGTTGTTGAACATTTCAATCAATTCAGGATTTGAACCAGCTTTAACGGCAAATCCGACGGTACCTGAAGCTTCACCAGGAATTGGTGTTTCAAAGTTGCGTCCTTGTTGGATAGCGTAAGCCAAAACAGCTTCATCATCCATCAAGGCATCAATTGAACCTGAGTTCAAACTATCGTACATTGTAGAAGCTTCATCAAAAGCTTTCAAAGTGTAGTGGTATTGATCAGCGTGTTCTTCCAACCAAGTGTAAGAAGAAGTACCGTTTTTAGCTCCAACGGTTTTACCAGAAAGGTCTTCGTATGATTTAACAGAGCTTCCTTTTTTAACCGCTAGGATGATATTGGTTGTGTAATAAGGATCTGAGAAGTTAAAGATAGCTTTACGGGCATCTGTGATAGTCATTCCCGCGATAACCCCATCAGCTTGTCCTGATTGCACCGCATTGAGTGCTGCATCAAAGCCGATATTGTTGATTTTGATGTTGAAACCTTGTTGTTTGGCAATGGCCTTAATCAAGTCCATATCAAAACCAGTGTAGGTGTTATTACCGTCTTGGTATTCAAATGGTGCAAATGATGTATCAGATGCGATGATATAAGTATCTTTGACTGGAGTGGCTTTGGCCTTAGCGTCACCAGTTGATTCTAATTCACTAGTGTCTTCGCCTAGCCATTTTTTCATAATAGCATCATAAGTACCGTCTTCCTTCATAGAAGCAAGACCTTCGTTAAATTCATCGATAAGGTATTCGTATTGGCTACCTTTTTTAACGGCAAAGGCAAAGCTACCGACTTTTTCGCCGTCCATGTTAATGGCGTAATCTTTACCTTGTTTGATAGCGTATTGAACAACAGGTTCGTCGTCCATGGCAGCGTCAATAGAACCAGCATCAAGGCTGTTATTCATAAGATCACTGGTATCAAATGTTTTGATGGTGTAACCGTATTTTTCTTGATTATCTTTCAAGAAGCTTTGAGAAGCGGTTCCGTTTTTAACCCCGATGGTTTTTCCTTTAAGCTGTTTGTAGCTTGAAATTTTAGCGTTGCCACGTGTATATACAACAACAGCGGTATCGTAGTAAGGATCAGAAAAAGTGAATACTTTCTTACGAGCGTCTGTGATTGTCGTACCAGCCATCAAGGCATCTGCTTGTCCAGACTGAACGGCATTTACCGCCGCATCAAAACCTGGGAAGGTCATATCAACGTCCCAACCTTCGCGTTTGGCAACTTCATTGATAATATCAACGTCAATACCTTTATAGGTTTGATCTGAGTCTTTAAATTCAAATGGGGCATAGGCGGTATCTGACACAATCTTAATCGTATCAGCGTGCGTCGTCTTTGCACCCAACACAAAGAATACAGAGAGCATAGCTAGCATAAGAGCTTTCAATTTGTGCTTCATGTTAGTCTCCTTTTTGGTTAGTAATAGTGCTATTATATCAAAATTCACAAGTTAAGGCAAATTTAAGCAACAGATGATGTTAGAAAATATAACATAAAAATGCCAGTTGCTTTAAGAAGTCTAAAGCAGATTTTCCGTCAAACTTGTGTTAAAATGAGGACATCAAAGCAATGGAAGAGGAAGGCAAAACATGATTGATAGGGTAACAGATAATCAGTTTAAATTAGTATCAAAATACCAGCCTGCTGGTGACCAGCCAGAAGCAATTAAGGAATTGGTTGATAATATCGAAGGCGGTGAAAAGGCGCAGATTCTGTTGGGAGCAACGGGAACTGGTAAAACGTACACGATGAGTCAGGTGATTGCTCAGGTTAACAAGCCAACCTTGGTCATTGCCCATAATAAAACCTTGGCGGGCCAGCTTTACGGGGAATTTAAGGAATTTTTCCCTGATAATGCCGTGGAATATTTCGTATCTTATTATGACTATTACCAACCTGAGGCTTATGTGCCATCAAGTGACACTTATATTGAAAAAGACAGCTCGGTGAATGATGAAATTGATAAATTGCGTCACTCGGCGACCTCTGCCTTGCTGGAACGTAACGATGTGATTGTTGTCGCATCGGTGTCTTGTATCTATGGTTTGGGTTCGCCCAAAGAATATGCAGATAGCGTGGTTAGCTTACGTCCTGGACAAGAAATCTCACGTGATCAGTTGTTGAATGACTTAGTGGACATTCAGTTTGAGCGAAATGATATTGATTTCCAACGTGGGCGTTTTCGTGTGCGCGGTGATGTGGTTGAAATTTTCCCAGCCAGCCGTGATGACCATGCCTTTCGTGTGGAATTTTTCGGGGATGAAATTGACCGTATCTGCGAAATTGAAAGTTTGACAGGACGAGTGCTTGGCGAGGTGGAACACTTGGCGATTTTCCCAGCCACTCACTTCGTGACCAACGAAGAGCACATGGAGCACGCCATCAAGGAGATCTTGGCGGAAATGGAAGAACAGGTCAAACAATTTGAGTCAGAAGGCAAACTCATCGAGGCGCAACGTATTCGCCAGCGGACAGAGTACGATGTGGAAATGCTCCGCGAAATGGGCTACACTAGCGGTGTCGAAAACTATTCTCGCTATATGGATGGTCGTTCAGAAGGCGAGCCACCGTTTACCTTGCTAGACTTTTTCCCAGAGGATTTTCTCATCATGGTGGATGAAAGTCACATGACCATGGGACAAATCAAAGGCATGTATAACGGGGACCGTTCGCGTAAAGAAATGCTGGTTAATCACGGTTTCCGTTTGCCAAGTGCCTTGGATAATCGTCCTTTACGTCGGGAAGAGTTTGAAAGCCACGTTCACCAAATTGTTTATGTGTCAGCCACTCCAGGTGACTACGAGCTAGAGCAAACGGATACCATTGTTGAACAAATCATCCGTCCGACTGGATTGCTTGACCCTGAGGTTGAAGTGCGTCCGACCATGGGACAAATGGACGACCTGCTGGGTGAAATCAATGCCCGTGTGGAAAAAGGTGAGCGAACCTTCATTACCACTTTAACCAAGAAAATGGCAGAAGACTTGACCGATTACTTGAAGGAAATGGGCGTCAAGGTCAAATACATGCACTCAGATATTAAGACGCTAGAACGGACAGAAATCATTCGTGACCTGCGTCTGGGCGTCTTTGATGTCTTAATTGGTATCAATTTGCTGCGCGAAGGAATTGACGTGCCTGAGGTTAGCTTGGTGGCCATCTTGGATGCTGACAAAGAAGGTTTTTTGCGAAATGAACGTGGCTTAATCCAAACTATCGGACGAGCTGCTCGTAATAGTGAGGGACACGTTATCATGTATGCGGACAAGATTACCGAATCCATGCAAAAAGCCATGGATGAAACGGCTCGTCGTCGTGAAATCCAAATGCGTTACAACAAAGAACACGGCATTGTCCCACAAACCATTAAGAAAGACATTCGTGATTTGATTGCGATCTCGAAAACGGCTGACACCGACGTGGCAGAAGATATTCCTGATTACAACAGCATGACGAAAAAAGAACGCCAAGACACCATCAAAAAACTCCAAAAACAAATGCAAGAAGCCGCAGAAATCCTTGACTTTGAACTGGCAGCCCAATTACGCGATATGGTGCTAGAATTAAAGGCGATGGATTAATAATAGGATAAATTCATCCTATTATTTTGTTTTTCGTCATTAAAAATGATATGATAATCAAAAAGGAGGGCAATCATAATGCAAATCGATCTTGAAAATTTAGTTCCAATCACTGAGGCAAATCAAAATTTTTCTAAAGTAGCTCGTATGGTTGACAATAAAGGAACGGCTGTTATTTTAAAGAATAATAAACCTAAATATGTCCTGCTTGATTACAATACCCTAGTTCAAGAAGAACAAGAAGAAACAGTTGTTGCAGATCAAGCTAGTGTTGATGATGTGGCAAATGCTATTTTGTCAAGACATTTAGATGCTTTTAAGGAACTCGCAAAATGAAACATTTAACCGTTGAACAGGTTATTGCCCTACATAGTCAATTAATTGAAGCTTCTGGAGGTGTAGATGGTGTTCGCGACAAAGGATTAGTCGAATCATCGCTTTCTAATGTTTTCGATGTTTATTTTGGAGTTGATCGCTATCCAACTATTGAAGAGAAGGCTTCTAGCCTATGTTACTCTTTGATTAAGAATCACGCTTTTTTAGATGGTAATAATCGTATAGGTATTTTTGTGATGCTCGTACTCCTAGAAATTAATGGTATTGTACTGGAGTGTACAGATGAAGAATTAGTTCATCTTGGGATTGGTATAGCAGCATCACAAATAACGTATGAAGCTATTTTAGATTTTGTAGAAAATCATTGATTTTCGTATATGAGGAGGACGAGATGTCACGTTCACAAAATGTGATTTTAACCAATATGTGTCTGATTGAGGACGATCGGGGGCGGTTGGTGATGCAGATTCGGGACCCAAAACGTTATGCTTGGTCAGGAGCTGCTTTACCAGGTGGACACATTGAGCCGCATGAAAGCTTGGTTGAATCGGTTATTCGTGAAATTAAGGAAGAAACGGGCTTAACCATCAAACACCCGCAATTAGTTGGCATGAAACATTGGTACACCAAGGACGATGAGCGTTATCTGGTCTTTCTTTATCGCACGTCTGAATTTGAAGGTAACCTTCGTTCGTCTGATGAGGGCGAAGTCAAATGGGTATCTCGACAAGAGTTGCCACAACTTCCTCTTGCCTATGATATGCTGAATTTACTTCGTGTCTTTGATGAGGATAATCTCAACGAACTCTTTTACCGCGAACGCTTAGAAGATGACTTCCTACGCGAATTTTGGTGAGTATTGCCTTGATAAAACAACAAAAAATACACGAAAAGCTTGGACGGATAATCCAAGCTTTTCGTGTATTTTTTGTGTATTACTGTAAGAAGGAGAGTGTGTGTCTTGTCTATTATTTAACCGAACCACCTGTGATGCCTTCAACGTAGTATTTTTGCATAAACATGAAGAGCAAGGTGATTGGGATAGCAATGATAACCGAACCAGCCGTGAATGACATGAACCATTCATTGATGGTATCTTGTTCAAGCATTGAGAAGAGTCCGATAGCGACAGTGTATTTACTTGTCGCATCACCAAGGATAACTTTGGCAAAGATGAAGTCAATCCAAGGTCCGATAAAGGCCATCAAAGCAGTGTAAACGATAATTGGTTTTGATAGTGGCAAGGTGATTTTAAAGAAAATATCAGCGCGTGTTGCCCCATCAATCATTGCTGATTCATCAAGTGAATACGGGATGGTATCAAAGAAGCCTTTAGCAATGTAGAAACCGAGTGCGGCACCAGCTGAATAAACCAAAATCAAGGCTAGTAGGGTTTGGTCAAGGTTGAATGCCTTTAAGATGTAGTAAACGGCAATCATACTCATGAAACCCGGGAACATATTCAAGACAAGGGCAATTTTAAGGAAACCATTGCGGTGTTTGAATTTGATACGGCTCAATGAGTAAGCCATGGCTACTGTGATAAAGGTTGAAATGATACATGAAACGGTTGCAACGTACAAGGTGTTTAAGAACCATTGCCCAAAAGGAAAGGCACTTGACGTAAAGAGCTTGATGTAGTTATCCAGTGTCCATGTTTTTGGAATAAGGTAGTTAACATACGCCGTTCCTTCGCCACGAAAACTGGTTAAGACAACCCAAACGATAGGGAAAAGCCAAATGATTGATAAAACAATCAATAAAATATAAACAAATGTTAGTGTTAATCGCTTTTTGTTTTTCATTATTTTGCAACCCCTTCTTTATAAGAACTTGTTCTTGTATAAGCTAGAAGACTGAAGACTGCAGAAAGAACAAAGATGATGATACCGATAACAGAAGCTAGGTTGTAGTCTGCCGCGGTAACGGTCAGTTTGTAGAGCCAAGTAACCAGCAAGTCTGTGCTACCTGCTTGGTAGTAGTTTGAGTTTGTTGGTCCTCCACCTGTTAGCAGGTAGATAACGTTGAAGTTATTGATGTTTCCAATAAACTGTTGAATCAAGTTTGGCATCATCACCAACAAAATTTGTGGGAAGGTAATTGACTTGAAGATTTGGAACTTACTTGCTCCGTCAATTTCAGCCGCTTCAATTTGTTCTTGTGGCAAGTTCATGATGATACCAGTTGCAACAAGCATTGTTACTGGAATACCAACCCACATATTCACGATGATAATTGAGAATTTCGCCCAAATAGGGTCTGATAAGAATGGAAGTGGATTTGCTGCTGAAATCAACCCAATTTTTTCAAGAATGGCATTAACAGGACCAGCATCGTTAAGCAAGTTTCTCATGATAAGAAGAGAGATGAACTGCGGAACGGCGATGGTAATAACAAAGATTGTTCGCCATAATTTTTTAAATCGCAAGCCTTTAGTGTTGATGATCAAAGCCAAGACAATACCAAAGAAGAAGTTGGTTACAGTGGCAAATACCGCCCAAATCAATGTCCATGATAGAACAGGGAAGAAAGTTCCCGCCATGCGTCCATTGAAGATGTTACCAAAGTTAGAGAAACCGACCCAGTCAAATAAGCTCTTAGGTGGCAAGTGGTTGTGGTCGTAGTTGGTGAAGGCCAAACAAATCATGTAAATCAATGGCAAGACAGTGAACAAAAGCACTCCTAGCAATGGAATAGCCATCAAAGTCATGTGGAAACGACCGTTAGCCAAGGTTTCAAAATCTTCTTTAAAAGATGGAATTTTTAAATGTTCCTTGTCCAAAACATACAAATTACGGGCGCTTTTTAGGTTACACCAGTAAATATAGACAAAGAAAAGACAGAAAATCAAAGAAGCCAAACCAAAAATGAGGAGCAGCATTGAGTTGTCACCCTCCATGGCAACCTTCATCTTAATTCCGCCGACATCTTTTTCCACCAAACCTTGAGCATTTGTTCCCAAAGTAATCAAGCCGTTAATACTTGGAATGACCTGAGTCACAAAGGCGATTAAAAAGAGTATCTCAGACAGTAAGAATAACAAGCCTTTGATAAACTGTTTATGATAGAGATTTGAAAATCCCATTATTAAAAATGACAGTTTTGTATCAAAGCCACCTTTTTTGAAAGCCTCTTGAACCGTCACACTGTCAAAATGATGTGAGTTAAACATACAAAGCTCCTTTATATTACTGAAAAAATAAAGTGGGGAAGCACTTCCCCACTTTACATATGTCTTATTTAGCTGCTGCTAAATCTGCATCAAATTCTTGTAATTTCGTGAGGTATTCACTACTTTGAATTTTACCATTATAGACATCACTTAAAAGAGCAGCACTTTCAGTCCAGAAAGTAGTCATTTGACTAAGTTTAGGTGTAACGACTGTGTAGTCAGAAGATGAAGCCATTGTGATAACAGCTTGTGCTAATTCATCAGATTGTACTTTATCAGATTTTTGAACTGTTTTGTTTGAAGGGATGATGTTACGTCCTTCGTAAGTGAATTGATTTTCCTGACTTTCTTCGCTAGTCAACATAGATGCGAGTTTGTAAGAGGCAGCAATACGGTCAGTGTCAGAACCAGCAGGTGCTTGGTTTACAGCGAAAAGTTTCACACCAAGGAAGGCTTTTTGTTGAACGTCTTTACCACCAATGTTGATTTTTGGATAAACAGCGATACCAAGATTGTCTTTACCAACAGCTTCTTGAGCAGCTGACAAGTCCCATGGTCCTGTTTCGATAGCAGCTACACTGCCATCACCAAATTTAGACATTGTGTTTTCAGCAGTTGTATTGACGAAACCGCTGTTGTTTTTCTGGTCAGCAATCCATTCAAGAACAGAAACACCAGCTTCGTTTGCCCAGTTTGTACCGTCAACAGTTTCACCGTTTTCACCAAACAAAGTATCACCAACAGACATGAACAATGGAGCAGTGTCATAAGCGTTCATAGATTTGAAGGTATCACCAAATGTTGCTTTAGTTGTGATGGTTTCATAGTTCTTCACATCATCCGCAGACAATTTGCTCTTATTATAGAAGAGTACCTGTGATTCAATACCAAATGGGAAAGCATAAGTTTTACCATTGTATTGTGCGCCGGCAATCGCTTGCTCAGTTGCTTGTTCGCTAATTTCTTTAGCGTAATCATCTGGAATTTCTTGGATAACACCAGATTCAACTAACTGACCAAGTTGGTCGTGTGGAAGTGAAAAGACGTCTGCAGCTTTTTCAGGGTCTTTTTTAACGTTTTCCTGAGCTTTAGAGTCGTTTGATTCGATGATGTTGACTTTGTAGCCAGATTCATCTTCGAATTTCTTCACGATTTCTTCGTAAGAGGCTTTAGCGCCTGTTGGAACCCACAATTTAATTGTTTTATCAGATGATGACGAACTTGATGATTCCGATGATGAGGAATTCGAACAAGCCACTAACACACTACTAGCAAGTGTTAGGCCAGCGCCAGCAAGGAACAATTTTTTCCAGGTATTCTTCTTCTTCATGTTTTCCCTCCTAGAGAAAGATTTTTAATATTTTTACACTTACTATTATGCAACCGTTTGCATTTATTGTCAATAACTTTTTTGAAAAAATTTTAATTTATTTTCAAACCTACCCCCTAAATCATAACAAAATGTAATCGAATACAATATTTTATTTATAGGTTTTGTATTGTTTTTAGAAATAAAGCTATATAATTAAAATAAAAGAGTGTATTTTGTTAAGCAAACGGTTGTCTAAAAAATATCTATTGGGTATAATGGGTAGCAAAAGAGTTGATAAAGATTTTACATTATCTTGTCAGTTTACGGATTCTAGTATAAAATGAAAAAGGAAAAGGAGAACTAGATGGTTACAATTAAAGATGTCGCGGCTAAGGCGGGGGTCAATCCCTCAACCGTCAGTCGTGTGTTAAAAGACAATAAATCCATTTCTCAAAAAACAAAAGACAAGGTGCGACAGGCTATGGCTGAATTGGGTTATGTGCCAAATGTCGCTGCACAAATGTTGGCAAGCGGTTTAACCTATAATATAGGCTTGATTTTTCCGCCTCTGCTAACTCCTGACCGCCTTAGTGAACCCTTCTTTATGCAAATTCTTTCTACTATTACAAGTGAAGCAAAATTGCATGATTTTACTGTTTCAATTGCAACAGGGATGACCGTTGATGAATTAGAAGAACAGGTGAAATTGATGTACCGCCAAAAGCGTGTGGATGGTTTTATCGTTTTATATTCTGACCCTGAAGACCCTGTTCGTCGTTACTTGATGGATAATAAGGTTCCTTTTGTTATCGTTGGTGCACCTGAAGGTTATGAAAATGACATTACCTATATTGATAATGATAACCAGTTGATGGGAAGACGGGCTGTTGAGTACTTATATGAAAAAGGGCATCACAACCTTTTGTTTGTGACCGATGACTTGCAATCTGAAGTATCAGCAGAACGTTATTTTGGTTACTTGCGTGGCACAGAAAAATTAGGCTTGAAAAGCCAGCCAGCTCTCTTGTTTGACCGTAGAGAGCCTATGGTTATAGAATCCTTCATTCAACAGATTAAGGAGCAAGAAGCTACAGCCTTGATTGTAATTGCCGATACAATATCTGTTCGCATCACGCAATTGTTGCATTACTACCAATTAAGTGTGCCAGATGATATTTCGATTATTACCTTTAACAACTCTTCTTATTCAACCTTGATTCATCCTTATTTGACTACGTTTGACATTAATATTACAAATTTAGGTCGAACCAGTTTTAGAAGGTTACTAGAATTGATAAAATCACCGAAAACATCTATCACTGAAAAAATCATAGTACCGTTTATTTTGCGAGAACGCGAAAGTGTGCGTCAGATTTCCGGTGAAGAATAAGTCTATTCTAATAGCATAACGAAAGCTTTTATAACTCATTTTGCTTTGAGTGATGAAAGCTTTTTTTATTTTTTTAAAAAAAATAGTTGACCTATGCAAACGTTTGCGTTATAATTGCAATGTAAAAGTTTTGTTGATGAAGGAGAAAAAACGTATGAACCAACGCACAAGTGGCGTATTAATGCATATTACATCACTTCCTGGCACTCAGGGAGTAGGAACGTTCGGAAAAGAGGCGTATGAATTTGTTGATTTCCTAGTGGAAACAGATCAAACGTACTGGCAAATTTTACCGCTGACTACAACTAGTTATGGTGATTCCCCTTATCAATCATTTTCTGCTACTGCTGGAAACACACACCTTATTGATTTAGAGCAATTGGCGGACCAAGGTTTCCTTGACCGTGCTGCATTTGAAGGTGTTAACTTTGGAGATGATGTTGAGTCAGTTGATTATGCCCGTATTTTTGACCTACGTCGTCCTATTTTAGAACAAGCCGTTAAAGGATTTTTGAGCAACCCAGCTCGTGTTGAAGAATTAGCACAATTTGAGCAAGAAGCAGATTGGGTACAAGATTACGCTGATTTCATGGCAATCAAAGAATCATTTGATAACAAAGCCTTGCAAGAGTGGGATGATAAAGCAATTGTTAGAAGAGAAGAACAAGCGCTCAACGCTTACCGCGAGCAATTGAAAGATGCGATTTTATACCACAAAGTAACCCAATATTTCTTCTATCAACAATGGGCTGAATTGAAACGTTATGCTAACCAAAAAGGCATCCAAATCATTGGAGATATGCCAATTTACGTTTCTGCAGACAGTGTAGAAGTTTGGACAATGCCTGAACTCTTCAAAGTAGATGCTGAAAAGAATCCACTTTGCATCGCAGGTGTACCAGCTGATGAATTTAGTGATGACGGTCAGCTTTGGGGCAATCCAATCTATGCATGGGAAAATCACGCTAAAACCAACTATGCTTGGTGGGTTTACCGTATCAAAGAAGGCTTCAAGTTGTACGATTTATTGCGTATTGACCACTTCAAAGGCTTCTCAGACTACTGGGAAATCCGCGGTGACTACCAATCAGCAAACGACGGTAGCTGGCAACCAGGTCCAGGGCGTGCTTTGTTTGATGTCGTGAAAGAAGAATTAGGTGACTTACCAATCATCGCTGAAAACCTTGGTTATATTGATGAAAAAGCGGACCAACTTTTGAAAGATACTGCCTTCCCAGGTATGAAGATTCTAGAATTTGGTTTCTACGATGTTGAAGGTAAGAGTATCGACGCACCACACAACTGCGACGTAAATAGTGTTGCTTACAACGGTACACACGATAACGAAGTGGTTAACGGCTGGTATGCTAATTTAACAGAAGAACAACAAGCTTTTGTGGATGCATACACACACCGTTGTGACAATGAACCAATCACACAAGCTATGCTACGTACTTTGTTTGCAACAGTTAGTCACATTGCGATTGCGACAATGCAAGACTTACTTGACAAACCTGCAGAAAGCCGCATGAACATTCCAAATACTGTTGGTGGCAACTGGCAATGGCGTATGCGCAAAGAAGATTTGACGGATGACCGCAAAGCCTTCTTGAAAGACATTACAGCGCTTTACTGTCGTAAAAACCCAAACAAAGGATAAGAAAAAGTAAAGGATATACACATGACTACTACATTTACAAACTATCTTGAACATAAAGGACAAACACTTGCTGACATGAGCAACGAAGATATTTACGTCGCTCTTTTACACTTCGTGAAAGAACTAGCTGCAGAAAAACCAAAAAATACAGCTAAACGTAAAGTCTACTACATCTCAGCTGAATTCCTTATCGGAAAACTCTTGTCAAACAACCTAATCAACCTTGGTATCTACAAGGAAGTTAAGAATGAATTGGCAGCAGCAGGCAAATCAATTGCTGAAGTGGAAGATGTTGAATTAGAACCATCTCTTGGTAATGGTGGACTTGGACGTTTGGCATCATGCTTCATCGATTCAATGTCAACACTTGGCATCAACGGTGAAGGTGTCGGGCTTAACTACCACTGTGGATTGTTCAAACAAGTTTTCGTGGACAATCAACAAGAAGCAGAAGCTAACTACTGGATTGAAGACGATTCTTGGTTGGTTCCAACAGATATTAGCTACGATGTGCCATTCAAAGATTTCACGCTTAAATCACGCCTAGACCGTATTGATGTTTTGGGTTACAAACGTGATACGAAAAACTATCTCAACTTGTTTGATATCGATGGTTTGGATTATGGTTTGATTCACGATGGTATTTCATTTGATAAAACAGAAATCAAGAAAAACTTGACGCTCTTCCTTTACCCAGATGATTCTGATAAAAACGGTGAATTGCTTCGTATTTACCAACAATATTTCATGGTATCTAACGCAGCACAATTGTTGATTGATGAGGCTATCGAACGCGGTTCTAACTTGCACGATTTGGCAGATTACGCTTATGTTCAAATCAACGACACACACCCATCAATGGTTATCCCAGAATTGATTCGTCTATTGACTGAAAAACATGGCATTGCCTTTGATGAAGCTGTTGCTATCGTGAAAAACATGGTTGGTTACACAAACCACACAATCTTGGCAGAAGCCCTTGAAAAATGGCCTCTTGACTACCTAAACGAAGTTGTACCACACTTGGTAACAATCATCGAACAATTAAATGAACTTATTGCTAGCAAATACAGTGACCCAGCTGTTCAAATCATTGACGAATCAGGTCGTGTTCACATGGCACACATGGATATTCACTTCTCAACTTCAGTAAACGGGGTTGCAGCCCTCCACACTGAAATCCTTAAAAACAGTGAATTGAAGCCTTTCTACGATATTTACCCTGAAAAATTCAATAACAAAACAAATGGTATCACTTTCCGTCGCTGGTTAGAATTTGCCAACCAAGACTTGGCGGATTACTTGAAAGAGCTTATCGGTGACGACTACTTGACTGATGCGACTAAGCTTGAAAAATTATTGGCTTATGCAGATGACGAAAGCGTTCATGCTAAACTAGCTGAAATCAAGCACAACAATAAATTGGCCTTGAAACGTTACCTCAAAGAAAACAAAGGTATCGAGTTGGATGAAAACTCAATCATCGATACTCAAATCAAACGTTTCCACGAGTACAAACGTCAACAAATGAACGCTCTTTATGTGATTCATAAATACCTTGAAATCAAACGTGGTAACTTGCCAGAACGCAAAGTAACGGTTGTCTTCGGTGGTAAAGCAGCTCCTGCCTACACTATCGCTCAAGATATTATTCACTTGATCCTTTGCTTGTCAGAATTGATCAACAACGATCCAGAAGTGAACCAATACCTCAACGTTTTCTTGGTAGAAAACTACAATGTAACCGTTGCTGAGCACTTGATTCCTGCGACAGATATTTCTGAACAAATCTCATTGGCATCTAAAGAAGCTTCTGGTACTGGTAACATGAAATTCATGCTTAACGGTGCTTTGACACTTGGAACAATGGATGGTGCCAACGTCGAAATCGCTGAATTAGCTGGTATGGATAATATTTATACATTTGGTAAAGATTCTGATACGATTATTGACCTTTATGCAACAGAAGGCTATGTTTCAAAAGATTACTACGAAAACGATGCCGTTATCAAAGAAGCAGTGGACTTCATTGTGAGCGACGATGTGGTTAAACTTGGTAACGCAGAGCGTCTAGAGCGTCTTTACAATGAACTTATCAATAAAGACTGGTTCATGACGTTGATTGACCTTAAAGAATACATCGCTGTCAAAGAACAAATGCTTGCAGACTACGAAGACCAAAAAGTTTGGATGACAAAAGTCATCAAAAACATTGCAAAAGCTGGATTCTTCTCGTCAGATAGAACAATCGAACAATACAACGACGAAATCTGGCACAGCAAATAAGCTTAAAAATGACCTAATCATTATGATTAGGTCATTTTTTGTCTGAATGATGATAGAAATATAAGTTTTATGCATTTTTATTCAAAAAATGATTGACAAATTCCTTAAAAGCAGCTAAAATAAAGAAAAAACTAATAAACGGAGAATAAATATGAAAATCAAAAAATTAGTATTAGGGATTCTTGGTTTAGCTTTGCTCATGACTTTGACAGCTTGTGGCAGCTCGTCTAATGAAAACCTTCAAGAAAAAATTGAGAAAAAAGGCAAACTCGTTGTCGCTATGAGCCCAGATTATGCTCCATTTGAATTTAAAGCTTTGGTGGACGGTAAAGATACCGTTGTCGGTGCTGATGTGCAATTGGCTCAAGCGATTGCAGACGAATTGGGAGTAAAATTGGAAATTTCATCAATGAGCTTTGATAACGTGCTATCAAGCCTTCAAACAGGTAAGGCAGATATGGCAATTTCAGGTTTGTCACCAACAGAAGCTCGTAAAAAAGTTTACGATTTCTCAGATCCTTACTATGAAGATGAAAATGCCATCTTGGTAAAAGCTAGCGACGTTGACAAGTATACCTCAATTGATAGTTTGTCTGGAGCAAAAGTAGCTGTTCAAAAAGGAACTGTCGAAGAAGACTTGGCTAAAAAGCAATTGGAAAATGCAAACATCATTTCATTGACATCAATGGGTGAAGCCATCAATGAATTGAAATCAGGACAAGTTCAAGCTGTTGACCTTGAAAAACCTGTTGCAGAAGGTTACTTGGATCAAAACCCAGATTTGGCTTTAGCAAGCTTTGCGCTTAAAACAGGTGATGGTGATGCCAAAGCTGTAGCTATGCCAAAAGACAGTGGTGAATTGGTTGATACCGTTAACAAAGTCATCAAAAAACTAAGAGATGAAGGTAAATACCAACAATTCATTTCAGACGCTGCTAAATTGACTGGAAGCAGCAGCGACGAATAACATCAATAGTTTAAGGACCTTTTGAGGTCTTTTTTTGTGAGCGTTTTAATTGCTTTTTTTAAAAAAGTAGGTAAGGTATGACTCATAAAAAGCCATAAAAGAGGGAGATTAGAGATGAATTACCTTGCTCAAGTGATGCTGTATGTTGACCATACAGAAAAGTTGTGCTCAATTTTGGGTGGATAAACTAGGTTTTACATTAAAACAAACCATGCCTGGACTAGATGGCGCAAAGATATTTGTCTTAAGTCCGACACCTGAGGCAGAAACAGCTATTGTCTTGCTGGATAAAGAGGCAGTAGCAGCTCACTCACCAGAACTTGTTTTAGCCACCCCATCTTTGATGTTTCATTGTGACGATGTCGCCTTAAAGCGTGAAGAACTTTTAAAAGCTGGCGTTCACGTGGGTGCAAATAGGAAAAACTTTGGCTTGTAATTTTTGTAATCCCGAGGGATATTATTTCGCTTTTTCTGAGTAAGCAAAAAAGCGACCACTTGAAAAGTAGTCGCTTAGGAGATTATGAAAAAGAAAGTTTATTAGGATTGTCTATAGTATAGAGTTCTTTCCTTAAAGAAGTCATAAGTTTGGGAATAAAAAACATGTTTTCAAAAAATAAATACATTTTTATGCACGTAAGGATTGACCTTTTTTCATAATTTTGGTATTCTTATTAAGAACGTGTAAATGTTACATTATCTTGAGGAGGTGAGACACATGTCAAAAACAGTAGTACGTAAAAACGAATCTTTAGACGACGCACTTCGCCGTTTCAAACGTTCTGTGACTAAAGCTGGGACTCTTCAAGAATCACGCAAACGTGAATTCTACGAAAAACCTTCTGTAAAACGTAAACGCAAATCAGAAGCAGCTCGCAAACGTAAAAAATTCTAATAAAATCTTAGATAAAAAAGAAGAGACGCTAGGCGTCTCTTTTGTCATTCTTATTTTTCTTTTAACAAATCACGAATTTCTGTAAGCAATTCTTCTTGAGTCGGTGCTGCATCTTCTTGGTTTTGTTTGCCTAGAGATGTTGCGACATTAGCTGCTTTGACGATGAAAAATAGGGTTGTACCGACAATCAAGAAGTTAAGAACGGCACTAAGAAAGCTACCATAAGCCACACCATTCCAAGATAACTCAGTGATTTGCTCAACCCCAGCAGCTTTCAAAGCGGGTGTTAGGAAGAGTGGGGTAATCACATCTTCAACGAGTGAAGTGATGATGGCATTAAAAGCAGCCGCAACAATCACGGCAACAGCAAGGTCTAAGACGTTAGCCTTAAACAAAAAATCCCTCAATTCCTTTATCATAAGAAACCTCCTAAAAAATAAAACGTTTACAATGGTATTATACCAAAAAAGTGGCAAAAATGCTCTAAATATGCTAAATTCTAAAAAATTTACAAAAAACCTTGAAAATGGTATAATAAGTTTCAAAAGTATAATGGGATTAGTGTGTGGAGGTGGTGTTTTTGGCAATCGACAAAGAATTAATTTCCGAGATTAAAGGTCACGTGAATATTGTGGAAGTCATCGGTGAAGTTGTTGATTTGACACGTGCTGGTCGTCATTATGTTGGCTTATGCCCTTTTCATAAAGAGAAAACCCCATCCTTCAACGTGGTTGAGGATAAGCAGTTCTTTCACTGTTTTGGCTGCGGAAAATCAGGGGATGTTTACAAATTTGTAGAAGAATACCGCCAAGTTAGTTTTTTAGATAGTGTGCGCCTGCTAGCAAAACGTGCAGGTATTACCATACCAAATGATAGACCGCAACAAGTTGAAACCAGGACCCAAAACCCTAATCAATTGTTGTTGGATATTCAAAAGGATGCGGCTAAGTTTTACAGTGCCGTCTTGAAAACGACAAAAGAAGGGCAAGAAGCTAAGGCTTATTTACATAGTCGTGGTCTAACAGACGATGTGATTGATTATTTTAACATTGGTTTGTCGCCCAAGGGCTCTGATTTTCTCTACCAATCTCTCTCAAAACATTACGATGAAAAGGTTTTGATGAACTCAGGTCTTTTTAATTTCTCTGAGCAATCAAACCGTTTCTACGATGCTTTTCAAAATCGTATCATGTTTCCTTTGACAAATGACAAGGGGCGGATTATTGCCTTTTCAGGGCGCATTTGGTCACGAGAAGATGTGGAAAGTCAGCAAGCAAAGTATAAGAACACGCGTTCTACCGTTATTTTTAATAAATCGTACGAACTGTACCACTTGGATAAGGCACGTCCTAGTGTGAGTAAGACCCATGAAGTTTACCTAATGGAAGGTTTCATGGATGTGATTGCAGCTTACCGTTCAGGAATTGATAATGCAGTAGCTTCTATGGGGACTGCTTTGACACCTGAACATGTCAGCCATTTGAAACGCTATGCTAAGAAAGTGGTTTTGACCTATGATGGTGATGCGGCCGGACAGCACGCCATTGCTAAATCTTTGGAACTGTTGAAGGGGTTGGATGTTGAGATTGTCAGTCTACCTGATAGAATGGATCCAGACGAATTTGTTCACAAAAATTCACCTCAGGCTTTGGCTAATTTATTAGAAAATTACCGTATTAGCAGCACGGAATTTCTGATTCATTACTTGAAGCCTGAAAATAGCGATAACTTGCAATCAGAAATTGCTTACGTGGAACAAATTTCAAAGATTATCGCGCAAACTCCTTCTATTACGGCTCAAAATTCGTATATTAGTATGGTGGCTGATTTGCTCCCTGATTTTGATTACTATCAGATCGAGCAATCTGTCAACAATGAACGCTTACAAAACCGTTCTGCCATGCAGGGTAATTATGCCAAACAGGCTATGACAGTAGTGGAGTTGCCCATTTCAAAAAAAATCTCTGCTATTACAAGAGCAGAGTGCCAGCTCATGCACCGTCTGTTAACGCATGATTACCTGCTTAATGAATTTCGCAGTAACGATCTATTTGCCTTTGATACTAAGGAATTGCAGGTTTTATATAACTTATTGTTGCAAGAAGGGGAGTTGGATTCCTATGATTTGGCACAATTAGATGAATCAACGCGTCAAATGTATTACCGCGTTTTAGAAGAAAATTTACCAGATGAGATTTCAACGAATGAAATAGAAGAGATTATCGACCGTCGCAATCGTCTTCTCCAAGAGCGTGAATTGCAAAAACAAGGCAAACTTGTTCGTGAATCGAGCCATCTTGGAGATGTGGATACTGCACTAGCAGCTTTAGAAAATCTCATTGCTCAAAAAAGAAATATGGAATAGAGGAAAATATGGCAAAAGAAAAAGAAATCACAACCTTTAATGTTCAAGTTGCAGAATTTATTCGTAATCATAAAAAGGATGGAACAGCCATTGATGATGAGGTTACTGAAAAATTAGTTATTCCATTTTCATTGGATGCTGATCAAATTGATGACCTTCTAGAGCGTTTAACGGATGGTGGTATTTCCATCACAGACAAGGAAGGTAATCCTTCAAGCAAGTACGTTGTGGAAGAACCAAAGCCAGAAGAATTGACTGACGAAGAGTTGCTTGGTAGCAATTCTGCTAAGGTCAATGACCCTGTCCGTATGTACCTTAAAGAAATTGGTGTTGTTCCTTTGCTTACTAGCGAGGAAGAAAAAGAATTGGCGGTTGCCGTTGCTAAAGGCGACCTTCAAGCCAAACAGCGTTTGGCAGAAGCAAACTTGCGTTTGGTGGTTTCTATTGCCAAACGTTACGTTGGTCGTGGGATGCAGTTCCTTGATTTGATCCAAGAAGGCAATATGGGCTTGATGAAAGCCGTTGATAAATTTGACTACTCAAAAGGGTTCAAATTCTCAACTTATGCGACTTGGTGGATTCGTCAAGCGATCACGCGTGCTATTGCTGACCAAGCCCGTACTATTCGTATCCCTGTTCACATGGTAGAAACCATTAACAAATTGGTTCGTGAACAACGTAACCTCCTTCAAGAGCTTGGACAAGATCCAACGCCAGAACAAATCGCTGAACGCATGGACATGACACCTGACAAGGTTCGCGAAATCTTGAAAATTGCTCAAGAACCTGTTTCTTTGGAAACCCCAATCGGTGAAGAAGATGACAGCCACTTAGGTGATTTCATTGAAGATGAAGTGATTGAAAATCCAGTGGACTACACAACGCGTGTCGTTCTTCGTGAACAATTGGATGAAGTGTTAGACACCTTGACTGACCGTGAAGAAAATGTCTTGCGCTTGCGTTTTGGATTGGATGATGGTAAAATGCGTACTTTAGAAGATGTCGGAAAAGTCTTTAACGTTACGCGTGAACGTATCCGTCAAATTGAAGCGAAAGCTCTTCGTAAATTACGCCATCCAAGCCGTAGTAAACAACTACGTGACTTTATTGAAGACTAATGAGTGAGAGGTTTGCCTATGTTAGAACAAAAGTACACTGAGGAAGAAGTTGCTAAAATCAAAGATCGTATCCTTGAAGCTTTGGAAATGGTTATTGATCCAGAGTTGGGAATTGATATTGTGAATCTTGGCCTTGTTTATGAAATTCGTTTCAACCAAGATGGTCATACAGAAATTGATATGACCTTAACAACAATGGGTTGCCCTTTGGCTGACCTTTTGACAGACCAAATTCATGATGCGATGCGTGATATTCCTGAAGTCACTAAGACAGAAGTGAAGTTGGTTTGGTATCCTGCTTGGACAGTTGATAAGATGAGCCGCTATGCTCGCATTGCTCTAGGCATTCGATAATAGATGAAAGAACAGCAAGAGCCTTGCTGTTCTTTTTTGAATTATTAGTGCTTTTTTCAGTAAAATAGTGTAAAATGAAAGGGAATGAAGTAAAGGAGAAAGACTTGTTATGATTTTAATTACAGGTGCTAATGGTCAATTAGGTTCAGAAATGCGTCATTTATTGGACGAACGTGATGAAGAATACGTTGCAGTTGACGTTGCCGAAATGGACATCACAGACAGCGAAAAAGTGGATAAAGTATTTGCTGAAGTAAAACCAACTCTTATTTACCACTGTGCTGCCTACACTGCAGTTGATGCGGCAGAAGATGAAGGTAAAGAATTGGACTACGCCATCAACGTGACAGGAACTGAAATTATTGCTAAAGCAGCTGCAAAATACGGCGCAACACTTGTTTACGTTTCTACAGACTACGTTTTTGATGGTGACAAGCCAGTCGGAGAAGAATGGGAAGTTGACGACAAAGCGAACCCTCAAACAGAATACGGTCGCACAAAACGTTTGGGTGAAGAAGCAGTTGAAAAATACTTGGATAACTACTATATCATCCGTACAGCTTGGGTATTTAGTAACTACGGTAAAAACTTTGTCTTTACCATGCAAAACCTTGCTAAAACACATGATACCTTAACTGTCGTTAATGACCAACATGGTCGCCCAACATGGACACGCACCCTGGCAGAATTCATGACTTACTTGACTGAAAACCAAAAAGCATTTGGTTACTACCATTTGTCAAATGACGCTGATGAAGACACTACATGGTATGATTTCGCAGTTGAGATTTTGAAAGATACAGATGTGCTTGTTAAACCAGTTGATTCAAGTCAATTCCCAGCAAAAGCAAAACGTCCATTTAACTCAACACTTAGCCTTAAAAAAGCCAAAGAAACTGGTTTTGTGATTCCAACATGGCAAGATGCCTTGAAAGAATTTTACAGACAAGAAGTGAAAGAGTAATCACTACCTTTTGAACAGGGTAGGAATCTGGTGAATAATCAGATTCCTTTTTTATTTAGCCAGCCTATGTAAAATGTGGTATAATGGAAAATGATTGTATTTTAAAGATAGAGAGGTCTGCTATGCAACACGTTTTTATCATTGGAAGTCGCGGGCTGCCTGCAAAATATGGTGGCTTTGAGACTTTTGTTGAGGAATTGGTTACACATAAACAAAGTGCAGACGTGTATTACCATGTGGCCTGTCTAAGCGATAAAGAACATCATACACATTTTCAGTATGCGGGTGCAGATTGTTTTACCATTAAGGCGCCTAAGCTTGGTCCAGCGCGTGTCATTGCTTATGACATGATGGCTATCAATTATAGTCTTCAAATGGTGAAAAAAGAACAGATTGCGCATCCTATTTTTTATGTTTTGGGAAATACGATTGGCGCTTTTATTGATCCTTTCATTCGAAACATCCACGCTGTCGGAGGGCAGTTGTTTATCAATCCAGATGGTCTTGAATGGAAACGGTCAAAATGGTCAAAACCCGTCCAATGGTATTTAAAACAGTCTGAAAAAATTATGGCAACATCAGCTGATTTGGTGATTTCAGATAACGTTGGTATAGAGGAGTATATTAAAACCTCTTATCCTAGTGCCAAAACAACCTTTATTGCTTACGGAACAGACTTACAAAAATCGTCATTAAGCCCTGAGAGTGCTAAAGTGCAGGAGTGGTTTCAGCAATGGCACATTAAAGAGAAGGGGTATTATCTGATTGTTGGGCGTTTTGTGCCTGAAAACAATTACGAAACAGCTATCCGTGAATTTATGGCGTCAGATACCAAGCGTAAACTAGTCATCATTTGCAACCACGAGGGCAATGATTATTTTGACACCTTGAAACGCTTGACGCATTTTGACAAGGATGAGCGAATTCGCTTCGTGGGAACGGTTTATGACCGTGAGTTGTTGACCTATATTCGTGAAAATGCTTTTGCTTACATTCATGGTCATGAGGTTGGTGGTACCAATCCAGGCTTGTTGGAAGCTTTGGGGCACACGAATCTTAATCTGGTTTATAATGTTCCCTTTAACCAATCAGTGGCAGCTGCTAGTGCCCTGTATTGGACAAAATCGTCTGGCAATCTTGCGCAGTTGATTAACGATGTGGACCAACACCAGGATTTTGCCGAATACGGCAGGCGTGCGCGTGCGATTATTACAGAACATTACACGTGGGAAAAAATAGTAGGAGAGTATGAGGCACTGTTTTTAAATGAAAATTAATATTCTCATGTCCACCTACAATGGGGAGATGTTTTTAGCCGACCAAATCAAAAGTATTCAAAATCAAACGGTTAAGGACTGGACATTATACATCCGCGATGATGGCTCGAGTGATAAGACAAGAGATATTATTAACGCATACGCCCAAGCCGATTCACGGATTGTCTTTATCAATCCCGAACATCAAAACAATTTGGGAGTGATTCGAAATTTCTACACGCTTTTAAAACATAGCGAAGCAGATTATTATTTCTTTTCTGATCAGGATGATATTTGGTTAGAAAACAAGCTTGAGGTGACATTAGCAAAAGCCAAAGCGTATCCGTCTGATAAGCCTTTGTTGGTTTATACGGATTTGAAAATTGTCAATCAGGAATTGACCGTGCTGCACGAGAGCATGATTAAGACGCAGTCTGACCATGCTAATACCGAACTTGTTCAAGAATTGACTGAAAATACGGTTACTGGCGGAACCATGATGATCAATCACGCTCTTGCCCAGTATTGGAATGAGGCAGATCATCTGTTGATGCATGATTGGTATTTAGCACTTGTGGCTAGTGCAATGGGGTTGCTTATTTATATTGATACCCCGACTGAATTGTATCGCCAACACGATCACAATGTGCTTGGAGCCCGCACATGGACCAAGCGCATGAGGAACTGGTTAAGACCTCATAAGCTTGTGGCGAAGTATTGGTGGCTGATTGATTCGAGCCAAGAGCAGGCAAAGTTATTGTTACATTTACCTTTGTCGCCTGAAAATAGGCAATTGGTCAATGCTTTCACAACGCTTTTAGAACAGTCTTTATTTCAGCGCATAGCCATCTTAAGAAAATATAATTTACGAAAAAATAGAACGTTTCATACTCTTGTGTTTAGAACATTAATCATTACCAAATTTGGTTATAGGAGAAAACGATGACATTTTTTAGCAAAAAAAACAGAATATTACTAAATGAAATGGTCAAAACGGATTTTAAACTGCGTTATCAGGGGAGTTTGATTGGTCATTTGTGGTCAATTTTGAAACCTTTGATGCTGTTTACCATCATGTATTTGGTCTTTATCCGCTTTTTACGTCTAGATGATGGGACACCGCACTATGCCATTGGTGTCTTGCTTGGGATGGTGACGTGGTCATTTTTCCAAGAAGCAACTAGTATGGGAATGGTTTCCATTGTTAGTCGAGGCGACTTGCTACGGAAACTGAACTTTTCAAAGGAAATTATTGTTATTTCATCTGTTGTTGGGGCTGCTATCAACTACGGTATTAACTTGCTAGTTGTGTTTGTCTTTGCCTTGATTAATGGGGTGCAACCAGACTGGAAATTCTTGGTGATCATTCCCTTATTTATTGAATTAGCCTTACTTTCAGCAGGGATAGCCTTTATTTTATCAACCTTATTTGTTAAATACCGCGACTTGGGTCCTATTTGGGAAGTTGTCATGCAAGCTGGTATGTATGCAACCCCTGTTATCTATTCTTTAACATTTATTCTTCAAAAAAATCAAGTGACTATTGCTAAGTTAATGATGCTTAATCCGTTAGCTCAGATTATCCAAGATTTGCGTCATTACATTGTTTACTCAGGAAGCATGCGTGGTTGGGACTTGTATAACCACCATATTTGGGCACTTATCCCATACTTATTGCCGATTGTTATTTTTGCGATTGGGTATGCTATTTTCCATAGAAATGCTAAGAAATTTGCGGAGATTTTATAATGTCAGAGAAAGAAATTGCAGTAAAAGTTGATCATGTTAGTAAAGGTTTTAGATTACCAACAGAAGCAACTCAAAGTTTACGTACAGCGTTAGTTAATCGTTTCAGAGGAATTAAAGGTTACCGTGAACAACATGTTTTGAAAGACATTTCATTTGATGTTTATAAAGGTGATTTCTTTGGGATTGTTGGTCGAAATGGTTCAGGAAAATCAACGCTTTTGAAAATCATTTCTCAAATTTACGTTCCTGAAAAAGGGACTGTTACCGTAGATGGTAAAATGGTGTCTTTCATTGAATTGGGTGTTGGTTTTAACCCTGAATTAACAGGACGTGAAAACGTGTATATGAACGGTGCGATGCTTGGTTTTACAACTGAAGAAATTGATGCCATGTATGGCGACATCGTTGAATTTGCAGAACTTGAAGATTTTATGAACCAAAAACTCAAAAATTATTCAAGTGGTATGCAGGTGCGTCTAGCCTTTTCTGTTGCGATTAAAGCGCAAGGAGATGTCCTAATCCTTGACGAAGTGCTTGCGGTTGGTGACGAAGCCTTCCAACGAAAATGTAACGATTACTTCATGGAACGTAAAGAAAGTGGTAAGACAACTATTCTTGTTACCCATGATATGGGAGCAGTTAAGAAATATTGTAACCGCGCTGTTCTTATTGAAAACGGTTTGGTTAAAGCATATGGTGATCCAGAAGATGTTGCCAACCAATACAGTTTTGATAATGCCGTATCATCAGCACCACAAGAAGTGATGACAGAAGAAGATGACGAAACTGAAAAAGAAGAAAAAAAAGTTGAACCTTACGTGGACAATTTAACCGTTGAATTGTTGACACCAAATAAAATCAGGCCAACAGATAAGATTGAATTTGAGATTTCTTACGATGTTTTGAAAGATGTTGAAACGCATATTGTCTTTTCTTTGACGGACATTGATCGCAGAATTTGGATGTACAATGACAATGCCACAAACATTCCGACAACAGGAACAGGGCATAAGTCCTATCGTTACACTTGCTCTTTAGGTCAGGTCAACAACATGAAACTGCGCCTAGAAGTAACGATTCTTGGTAAGTCAAAAGAAATGTATGCCTTTGCCAATTCAGAAAACTCACCTCTTATTGTGGTTAACCGAGATGATATTCCGTTAGATGATTTATCTGCCTTGGATTCAGCAACAGGAATCATTCAACGAAACGGAAAATGGGATATTTTATCAGAATAACAGATCGTATTTTTAGAAAGGATGGGATGATCGATGTCTTTTGACAAAAATCCAACAGTTTCGATTGTTTGTACGGTTTATAATAAGGAAAAATGGATTGGGCAGGCTATCGACAGTTTCTTAAGCCAAAAAGATGTCGATTTTGAAATCCTTCTGATCGATGATGCTTCAACAGATGCGTCACGCGACATTATCCAAAAATACGCTGAGCAGTATCCTGATATAATCCGCACCTTATATAATGACCACAATCTAGGGATTGCTGAAACTTGGCATAGAGCTTGCCTTGCTACAAAAGGTGACTACATTGCCCGTTGTGATGGGGATGATTACTGGATTGACGAGTGTAAATTAGCCAAACAGCTAGCTTTCTTAGAAAAGAATCCTGAATCCAAGTGGTGTGGGACAGATATTGATTTTGTCGATGTGGATGGTAAAACCGTCGAACATAACGTTTTTACGCGACAGATTGTTGATTTATCAGATTCTTATGAAAAAATGATTGCCACGCGTGGTTTCACCGCACCATCTACTTGGTTAATTCAGCGCGATGTGATGCTTTTGGTCAATGATATGCTAAAAGATGACATGAGAACGGCTGATGATACCTTTAACTTGCAGTTGGACCTCTTCAATCATACGCAATTTTGCTTTTTGCCAGAAGTAACAGTGGCTTATCGTGTCAATCAGGGATCGGATTCACGACCAAATAGTAAAGAAAAATTAGATAAGCGTTTTGATTCTTTATTGAGAACCCAGTTGGCTTATTTGGATAAATACCCCAACACGAATTATAAAAAAGTGCTTCGTATCTTATTAGAGCGTCATAATAATTTTGAAAAAGAGTTATCTCAGAGAGATTTCCGACACTCTAATGTCAACTCGCAAAAGGTTACGATTTATTATAGCAATCAAGAAAATGTGTTCACGCAAGAGCAGACCTTGGAATTTCAACTTCAGTATCAGGATACTATATCTTTTGAGGTACCTGAAGAAACAGTTGCCTTACGGGTGGATTTATCGGAACTGCCTAGTTTCTATCAATACGTAACCCTTGTAGCAAAAGATTATCGCACAGAAGTTTTGCCTTCTTCGACAAATGGAACGGTCCTCAAACAGTCTATAATGTTTGAACACCCAGACCCGCAAATTTGTTATGATATTTCAATACTAGACAGCACTGCCTTTGAATTATCGTACAAAATGTTTAATGTTGACCATATTAACCAAAACGATTACATTGCTAATGTGTTGACTCAGGAAATGCTAAAACTCGAAAAGCAAGTCCAGACGCTGCAAGAGTACAAGTTTAAGTTTAGACAGGCTAACGATAAAAAACGGTATTATAAGCACGAATTAGAACGCATGATCGTTGCCTATAATTCCGTTACACATTCACGCCGTTGGATCATTCCAACTGCGATCATTAACTTTTTTAGGAGAAAAAGATGAAACGTTTATTATTGTACGTTCATTTTAACAAGTATAATCGTATCAGTTCACACGTCTATTATCAATTAACCAAAATGCGTCCGCTTTTTTCGAAAGTGGTCTTCATTTCAAATAGTTTAGTGACAGAGCAAGACCAGCAAAAATTGTCAGATTTACGTTTGATGGATAGCTTTATCCAGCGTGAAAATAAAGGTTTTGACTTTGCTGCTTGGCGTGATGGAATGGCTAAGGTCGGTTTTGATGAATTAGATACCTATGATTCTATCACTATTATGAATGATACCTGCTTTGGACCACTTTGGGATATCAAGGATTACTATTTGAAGTTTGAAGCTGATGAAACGGTTGACTTTTGGGGCTTGACCAATAATCGTGAAACGCCAAAATCTCGCTACACACAAGGTTTTCGTGAGCATATTCAAAGTTATTTCATTACCTTTAAAAAGCCTGTCATTCTTTCGCATACCTTTAGAGAATTCTGGGAAAATGTCAAAGAATACACAGATGTCCAAATGGTTATTGATGAATACGAAACGCAAGTAACAACCAAATTTGTTGACGCAGGCTTCCGCTATGGTGTGGTGTTCAATACAGTTAATGAAGACGCAAGTCATATGCTTCACGCTGATTTTTCATTCTATCATCCGACAGCCATTTTGGACCACAAGGTGCCATTTATCAAAGTCAAAGCCATTGATAACAATCAGCACATCGCTCCCTATCTTTTAGACGATATTGCTAGAAAATCAGACTATCCCGTTGATTTGATTGTATCGCATATGTCTGAAATCAATTATCCAGACTTTAAGTATCTTTTAGCTCGCAAATACCTCAAAGAAGCGCCAGCCGTTTCCTTGGATGACAAAAAAATAGCTGTGCATCTTCACGTTTTCTATGTGGATTTGTTGGAAGATTTCTTGAAAGCCTTTGAGCATTTCCATTTTCAGTATGACTTATTGATAACAACAGATATTGATGCTAAAAAGGTTGAAATCGAAGAGATTCTCACCCAAAATGGCAAGACAGCTCAGATTTTTGTAACAGGAAATATTGGCCGTGACGTTTTACCAATGCTAAAATTAAAAGACCATTTGTCACACTATGATTATGTTGGGCATTTCCACACGAAAAAATCAAAAGAAGCAGACTTTTGGGCAGGCGAATCTTGGCGACATGAGTTGATTGATATGTTAATCAAACCTGCGGATAATATCTTGGCTAATTTTGCCAATGCTAAATTAGGCTTGGTCATTGCTGATATTCCAACCTTCTTTAGATATAATAAGATTGTTGACGCGTGGAACGAACATTTGATTGCTCCTGAAATGAATGATTTATGGCAAAAAATGGGCATGACTAAACCGATTGATTTTAATAGTTTTCACACCTTTGTCATGAGTTATGGGACTTTTGTGTGGTTTAAATATGATGCTTTAAAACCGCTGTTTGACCTAGGTCTAACAGACGAAGATGTGCCAGAAGAGCCATTGCCACAAAACTCTATTTTACACGCGATTGAACGTTTATTGGTTTACATTGCATGGAATGAACACTATGATTTCAGGATTGTTCAAAATCCAATTGCTATCACGCCATTTGTCGATAACAAATTATACAACGAACGCGGCGACAGTGCCCCACATACCTTTATTGACTTTAATCACCTAGGTGGCATAAGAGGAGCATTGAAATACATTGTCATTGGTCCAGCAAGAGCCATCAAATACATCTTTAACAGAACATTAGAAAAAGTAAGGACATGAACGAAAGGATAAAGAAGACTTTTCTAGAGATAAATTGGCTAAGTGTTTTACACTATATTGTTTTATTTATCTTTTTATTTTATACTAATTTAGCACTGGTTAATGCGTCATTATTAAAAAATAGTGGTTGGCGTTTAACAGAATCGTTTGTAACGCTTAATGTTTTTAATATTGTGGCTTACACCGTATCTGTTTTAGGACTTGCCGTTTATTTATCGAATAGTATAAGGAGAAGCTTTTTCATCAACCTTGTTAAGGGGTATCTTGTTTATTTAGTGGTTTCTTATTTCTTAGTTGTCACGAGAAACCTAAACAATGACCAGTTTATTTGGTGGAAGCTTTTCAGCAATGGCTTTTTCCAAATATCCTTTTTGTCGACACTGGTTCCTGTTCTTGGAATAGCTGCTTTAATTGCTCGAACGTCGGATAGGCTTCATTTAAGTAACCGAATAGAGGCTTATTTGGATAGTTTTGATGGTTCCAAAGTCATTTTGACAGGTTTGATTGCCTCTTTTGCTTTAAATGGGCCGCTATTTTTAGATATGTTATCAGAAAAAGTAGCTGATTTCATTGAAAACAAAGACTACGTTGCCTATTTCTTAACGGTTTCAGGTTGCGTTATAACAACCTTAGTCTTATGTGGTCTAGTAGTTGCGATTCTTTTTAAGGCTTATAAGGCTATTCGGAAAAAGACAATTAATTACTCTGTGGCCCTTGGTTTTAGCCTTCTATTAGCTGTGATTTTTAACTATTTATTCCAGTATGGTATAAAAAGTTATGGTGAAGTGCTAGGACATTATATTTTTCCGTCTGCCACCCTCTTTCAAATCGGTGCATTGACCTTATTTAATGTCTTGCTTTATGTGAGTATTAACCATTTCTTACGCACAACAACTCTAATTGTTGCCTTAGGAAGTGTTATTACGATTGTCAATAGCATCAAATTTAGCATGCGCAATGAACCGCTGTTGTTTAGTGACTGGGTTTGGATAAAGGATATTAGGCTTGTTGTTTCTTATATTGACATTAAAGTTATTCTTTATTTTCTACTTGCTGTGGCTGCTGTAGCTGTTTTCTTCTATTTCTTTAAGAACCGTTTACTGCAGGGGCGCATTATGACAAGTTGGCGTTTAAGAGTGGCTAATGTCGTTGCCATTTTAGCGGTTTTCCTTTTTACCTTGGGAGTCTTTTTCCACCAAGAAGATGGCAATATCGCTGACAATATTCCTATCTTATCGCGATTAAATAATTATGAAAATATCGAGTGGATGGGACAAGGAACGGTTGCGCGTGAACGTTCATTAACATTTGTTTGGCTGAAACAGGTTACTTCAAAAACAATGGAAAAACCAAAGGATTACAGTCAAGAAACGATGGAAAAAATTGCTCAAAAATACACAGAGCAAGCACAACTCATCAATGCGTCGCGCACAAACAACATTGCGGACCAAACGGTTATTTATGTCCTAAGTGAAAGTTTTGCGGATCCATCTCGCATTACCAGTGTCAATTTAACCACGGATCCTATTCCTGTTATCCGTTCGGTTAAAGACTCTACAACCAGTGGTTTAATGAAATCTGATGCCTACGGTGGTGGAACAGCTAATATGGAATTTGAAACGTTGACAGGTTTGCCGATGTATAACCTCTCAAGTTCTGTTTCGACTTTATACACAGATGTTGTGCCTAAGATGAAATACATTCCATCTATTAGTGATTTTTACGCTCCTGATGATAGATACGTCATTCATTTAGGAGATGCCTTGACCTATTCGCGTAACGACGTGTATCGGAAACTTGGTTTTGATACCTTTATTGCAGCGAAAAATGGGACTGAAGATACCACACATTTAGAGCAATATGGTGTTTATCCAAGTGATGCCTCAACTTATCAAACTGTGCTAGATAACATTGATACCAATAAAAATCAATTCTTCTCAGTTATTACTTACCAAAACCATTCCCCATGGAATTTGGACGAAGAATCAGATGTTGGCGGTTCAGGAGATGGTTTTTCTCCTAACGAAAATTATTACATGAATAATTACGCCAAGTTATTGTATCAAACAGATTTAGCAACTCAAGAGTGGTTACAAGAGTTATCACAAATGGACAAGAAAATTACGGTTGTCTTTTATGGCGATCATTTGCCTGGTTTTTATCCTCAAAGTGCTTTTGCTGATAATCCAGCTGGCCAATATCAAACCGATTATTTTATTTGGAGCAATTATCCGACAGAAGTGCTGTCATATCCTCTAGTCAATTCCAGTGATTTTCCAGCAGAATTGTTAGCGGTAACCAATTCTAAAGTATCGCCTTATTATGCCTTGCTTACAGATGTTTTAAATAACGCCAGTGTTGACAAGGACCAATTAACAGACGAACAAAAAGAAATGGCTAACGATTTAAAACTAGTTGAGTATGATTTGGTTTCAGGAAAAGGGTATTTGAAAAAACACGACAATTTTTTTAAAGTGAGTTATTAAAAATGAAAAAGAAAAACATAATTTTACCACTCTACTATACTTTTGTTAGTCTTCTATTTACACTAGAGTCTATCATTTATATTAACGATGCTGGTGACCAAATCGATTTTGCTCGTATGGCACAAAAATTTGGCTTCTTTGAATTTGCTATTCATCGTTACCAAACGTGGTCTAGCCGTCTGCTTATTGAGTCGGTTACCATGTTTATGTCTAGCCACTATCTGATTTTTGATATCACCATGTTGGTGTCGTTAGCGGTATTCTTTTACTGTTTCAATGGTATCTTTTTGAATAAGCAGAAGTATTGGTTATTGCAGTTTGTAACCCCAATTTTGTTCTTGATTGCCTTTCCTAGTATCTTTTTCACTGGAGCAGGCCTCATTGCAACAGTCACAAACTACCTCTTCCCAATGATTGCTTTTATCATTGCTTGGTATTGCTTGCTACAAAAGAAACAAAGCTATACCATCATTGCCTTGCCATTTTTGCTTTTTGCTTGTATGCAAGAACAATTTACGGTTTATAGCTTTATTTTATTCCTTTACTTCTGCATCAGTGCCTATATTAAAGACCGAAAAGTGGATATGACTTATCTGCTGGCAACGGCCATCTCTTTCTTGGGTATTCTTTCAGGTTTATTGGCACCTGGTTCTGATAACCGTGTCGCCATTGAATCAGAAATGTGGTACCCTGGATTTGAAAAACTATCTTTGCTTATTAAAATCTTAAAAGGTTATCTGGAAACCAATCGCGTGCTCTTGGTAACCTCTGAATTAAGCATTGTCTTCATTTTCCTAGGCATTCTTGTCATTGCAACAATTGTTAAAAAGCAATATTTCTCTGCCTTTCTTTCAGGAGCAGTCATCTACACTGTTGTTGCTCACAAACTTGCCTTAGGAAGCCTCTTGACAGCTGTTCAAAGGGTTATTGATGACCAAAATAAGAGAGGGGATGTCACTTATTTTAGCATCAAGGAAAATCTCTATCCTTTGATTGTTTATACTTTGATTTTATGCGTACTTGCTGCAGTTGTCTTTTTCATTTTTAGAAATAGAGCTGAGGGCTTGTCTGCAGTTATCGTTTTAATTGCTGGCTATGCTTCTCGAATGGCGGTGTCATTATCACCAACAATCTATGCTTCAGGAATTCGAACTTATACACCACTTATCTTATCTTTATTGATTGTCGTTGTGATGATTGCAAAAGAGTTGGATAGTGATTTTCAAAAACGAGCTTTTGTTGGTAATGATACCCGTAACATTGAAAAAAGTTAATTAACGATTTTGGGGTCCTAGACCCCTTTTGTATAAGGAGAAATCTTTTGAAATTTCTTGCGTTTTTAGGGCAAAAAGCAGTTCTGATATGGTCATTCTTGATATTTCTTCTTTTAGGCCTATCGAGTCTTTTTGTCAGAACCAATATGCCAATGGATGGGTCAGAATTGGCCAATATGCAAGCAAACGGACCAATTTTTTTCGTGAGTTTAGTGCTTTTTATTGGCTTACTCTATCTTTGCTTGCGTTCGTTGGCATATGTTAAAGAATCTTATTTATTCTTATTTGGGACACTTTTTTATCTTGCTTTAGGAGCTTATGTGATTCTTCACCAAAATGATGTGCTTCGTCACGATGCTTTGGCAGTCCTAGAAGCTGCTAAGGCGCTTAATCGTGGGGATTACAGTATCTTGACAGAAGTATCAGGTTACCTTCATAAGTACCCTCACCAACTTGGTTTAGTTAGTTTTGAACGCCTCATTTTAACCCTATTTGGTGAAAGCAATGTTAAAGTATTCTTTATCATCAACTTAGTGATGGCGATAGCTGATAATTTCTTTCTTTGGAAAATCACACAAAATCTCTTTAAAAAAGATAATATTTCAAAAATCGTTCTATTATTGTCCTTTGTTTTTTTACCCCATTTATTTAACATCTTGTTTGTTTATGGGCTAACTTACGGCTTGTTCTTTGCCTTGATCGGTTTGTATTTCCTACAATTATATTTTGATAAGAAATCATGGTCTAACTTGTTACTAAGTACTGTTTTCTTATCCTTATCAGATATTATTAGAAATAACTACATCATTCTCATCATAACCGTTCTCATTGTTTTAATGTTAGATTTTCTCTATCACAAAACAAAGAAAAACCTAGCTTTTATGGTGATTCTTTTGGCTTCGATCATTGCAGGAAACCGTGCGATCTCAAGCTACTACCAGCAGGTTGCCCGAGTAGATCATTTAGATGGGGAACCCAAGGTTGCTTGGATAGCTATGGGATTGAATGACACTCCAATATACAATCGTGTAGCGGGTTGGTATGATGCTTATGTTGAAACAGTGTACAATGAACATCAAGGTGATGCTGAAGCGATTGAAGAAGCTAGCGAAAGACAGATTGTATCTCGTGTCACTTATATGGTGAAGCATCCAGACTACGCTTGGAATTTCTTTAAAAATAAATTTCTATCAACATGGACAGATAGCTTATTTGAATCCATTTGGTCTGGTCCTGTTACAAAGATGCCTGTTGAGGGACAAAAAATCACAGGTCGCTTAATGACCAGTATTTATCAAGGAAAATTAGCCTATCAGATCATTTATTATTTCTCTGCCTTATTATTGGTGGTGATATATGTGAGTGTTCTTCCAAGTATTTGGACGCAATACCGTCAAAAAGATGGCATGACAGTCTTTCTTTTGATTCCGTTGATTTACTTAACAGGTGGTTTCATCTTCCATTTGATTTGGGAAACTAAGAGTCAATACGTCTATCCATATGTTTATCTATTATTGCCATTATCAGCATTAGGACTGGATTATATGATGACTTTGGTAATAAAAAAAGAAGACATGATGATTAAAATGACGAAATAATCCTTCGTCATTTTTTTTTGTAAAGACTTTATGATATACTAGAATCGATATGTAAACTAGCTGGTGAAAGGCTTAGGAGTAAAATGAAAAAATTATCTATTGTCGTTCCTTGTTACAATGAACAAGAAACTATTTATCCATTTTTAGAAGCAACTCAAAAGGTTGAGCAGCAAATGAAGGATCAGCTTATTTTTGATTACATTTTTGTTAATGACGGATCAAAAGATGATACCTTGACTATTTTACGAGATGTTGCTAAGCGTTTTGACAATGTACATTATTTGTCATTTTCACGTAATTTTGGGAAAGAAGCAGGACTATTGGCAGGTCTTGAGGCTGCTGATGGAGACCTTGTTACTGTGATGGACGCTGATTTGCAAGATCCGCCAGAACTATTGATCGATATGTATCAAAAGATTTTGGAAGGTTATGATGTCGTTGGGACACGTCGTGCTGACCGTAAGGGCGAACCTGTTATTCGTTCATTCTTTTCTAAGATGTTTTATAAAATCATAAATGCAGTATCAGATACTGAAATGGTTGACGGTGCGCGTGATTTTCGCTTGATGACAAGACAAGTTGTCGATAGCATTTTAGATTTAGGAGAAGTCAATCGCTTTTCTAAAGGGATTTTCTCATGGGTTGGTTACAATGTGACTTACATTGCTTATGAAAATCGTGAGCGTGTGGCTGGTGAGACATCTTGGAACTTCTGGAGTTTGTTGAAGTACTCGATGGAAGGTTTTATCAACTTCTCTGAAGCACCACTTAATATGTCTCTTTGGGCAGGTGCGGCTTCATTTTTAGCTTCTATATTAGGCGTTATCTTCATTATCGTGCGTAAATTGACGGTTGGAGGCAGTGTAGATGGCTGGGCAAGCCTGGTGTGCATCATCTTGTTCATCGGTGGAATCCAGCTGTTATCACTTGGTATTATTGGAAAATACATTTCCAAAATTTTCCTTGAAACCAAAAAACGTCCCGTTTATATCGTGAAAGAAAAAGGATAACAACAGACAAGCTATTTTCCGAATTAGTATAGTGTAACCACTATACCAAAAGGAGAATAGCTTTTTTGAATAAACTAAAAACGGCATTGTTATCAACTGCTGTGTTGTCAACGGCTTACTTGTCGCCGTCTGTCCTGGCTAGTCAGCTAGATGAAGCAACGGTTTCCAAAACGGATTTTAATTCAGTGAGTAAAACATTTGACATCACTGCACAGCAATCCACTAACGGTAAAGGTATTAAGCAGATAGATGTCGCTATCTGGTCAGAAGAAAATGGTCAGGACGACTTAAAATGGTATTCCGCGAACGCGATCACCGAAGATCAAGCCAGTGTTCAATTTCATTTAGCCAATCATGGCAATCGCGCTGGAAATTATGTGACGCACGTTTATACCACTTACCTTGATGGAAGTCGTTTAGGACTTGTTTTAGATAATACTAAGATCACTCCTAGTGCGCCTCAAGTTTCGGTCAAAAATGGGGTCATTCAGCTGACGACAGAAATTTATGCCCCGTCAAATGGCCAAGTGAAATATGCCATTTGGTCTGAGGAAAATGGCCAAGATGATATCAAGTGGTACAAGGCAGAAAAAGCAGCAGACGGTAGCTACACTTACACTTTCTACGCGAAAAATCATAACTTTGAATCAGGCCACTACAACGTTCACGTTTACGGTGTCAGCGAAGTAACACATTCCCTTGTTGGTTTCGCTACTACTTCAGGGATTGATTTGACCTTTAATCAAAACTTGACAGCACCAACGGTTACCGTGCAAAATCATGATGCTGACAAGGGAACTTTACAAGTTAAGGTGTCAGAATGCACGACAAGTAAGGTTATCCAAGTCATTCGTGTGGCAGCATGGTCAGAAAGCGATCAATCAAACCTTCATTAGTACACAACGTCAAATCTTGTCGATGGTTCGGCAACTGTGACCGTGGATGAAAAATACCATGGTTACATCAAGGGTGATTACACCGTCCATGTTTATGTTGATTTCAAAGATGGAACAACATCAGGCTTTAACCTAGGACAATACAATTTCAATGCAGAGAAACCTGTGGAACAAACAGCTTCTTACTTCGTTGATATTAGTAGCCACAACGGTGTCATTTCTGTCAATGAATTTGTGTCGCTTAAAAATCAAGGCATCACAGGAGTTGTTGTCAAATTAACAGAAGGAACATCTTACACAAACCCATACGCCAGTGCTCAAATCAAGAATGCTCAAGATGCTGGCTTGAAAGTGTCTGCTTACCATTATTTACATTACCAAACCGAAGCAGAAGCAAAATACTTTGTGTCAGCAGCACAATCACTAGGCTTGTCAAACGCGACAGTGATGGTAAATGATATGGAATCCCCTGAAATGGTTACAGGTGGTGACATCAATAAAAACACTCAAGCTTGGAAAGAAGAGATGATTCGCCTAGGCTATGCAGATTTGGTTTATTACACTATGGCAAGCTGGTTAGACACTAAAGGTGGTGCCGTTAATACATCACAATTTGGTATGGATAATTTCTGGGTTGCTCACTATGTGTATGGCTACAACTACCTAGACCAAGAAACCGCTAAAGAGTTGTCTTACTATTCAGATGCGGCGGCTTGGCAATACACAAGCGTATCACCGAAACTTCCTCATGCTTTAGATGAAAACATTGATTACACAGGTCGTTTCACTTTGTAATGGGAGATAAGACTTATGCAGGGAAAAAGAATCGTTCGTTATAGCTTTTTTGCTTAGTTATTGGTGTTATTAGCAGCGTGTTCGACAACTGCTCAACAATCTACCAACCAAAGTTCGTCCTCTCAACAAGTCAGCACTGAAAACATTAAAAGTACCACAGGATCAACTACTTCTACACTTTCTGAGGCCTCAACAACTTCTTCTGAGAATGCTACGGTTGTGGCGTCATCGACAACAGAATCAGACCTGCCCTTAGTCAATACAGGTGCTGTTTTAAAAGCAGATTACACCAGTATGGTAGGAACATGGCAAAATGCTTCTGGAGATGAATTGGTGTTTGATGACAAGGGTCTGGCAACAGAAGGTCTAACCGCAGACTTTTTGGATATAGACCAAAATGGGATTTTATTGCTTAATGTGCAAACAGGAACTAAAATAAACGAAACGGTTTATATTATTCCAGCCAACACCATCTTTCCAGAATCGTATTTGAATGGGAATCAAGACACTTCAGATACCAGCAAAGACCGATTGATTATCTCTGAAGATATTTCTTCTCAAGACTTGGCAAACAAGGTTTATTACCATGTGACAAACTAGTGGATTCTTTTTTAAAACTCACTTAAAAAAAAACAGCCCATTTGGCTGTTTTTTTGCTATAATAGGAATGGAAAAATTAGAGGTGAAAGATGTCTTACGAGAATTTATTAAAACGTTTTTTAACGTATGTTAAAGTCAATACGCGTAGTAATCCGAACAGCACAACAGTGCCGTCAACGCAATCCCAAGTGGATTTTGCTTTGAACGTGCTAAAACCTGAAATGGAAGCTGTTGGTTTGCAAGATGTGCATTATTTGCCTAATGGCTACTTGGTTGGAACATTGCCTGCCAATGATGCGACTAAAACCCGTAAAATTGGGTTTATTGCACATATGGATACGGCTGATTTCAATGCTGAAGGGGTTAACCCGCAAGTGATTGATAACTATGTTGGTGGATCTATTGAACTTGGCCAATCAGGTTACACACTAGACCCAGCAGAATTTCCAAATCTTAATAACTACCTTGGTCAAACCTTGGTGACAACTGATGGGACAACTTTGCTAGGCTCTGATGACAAATCAGGGATTGCTGAAATTATGACAGCAATTGAGTATTTGGTGGCTCATCCTGAAATCAAACACGGGGAAATTCGTGTTGGTTTTGGTCCAGATGAAGAAATCGGTGTTGGTGCTAATCATTTTGATGTGGATGATTTTGATGTGGATTTTGCCTACACCGTTGATGGTGGTCCACTTGGTGAATTGCAATACGAAACCTTTAGCGCAGCAGCTTTAGAAGTTGATTTTAAAGGGCGTAATGTTCACCCAGGAACGGCTAAAAACCAAATGATTAATGCTTTGCAATTAGCTATTGATTTCCACAATCAATTACCAGAAGTAGATCGTCCAGAAAAAACAGAAGGATATGAAGGGTTCTTCCACTTGCATGGTATGGAAGGTGCTGTTGAAAACGCACATAGTTCATATATTATCCGTGATTTTGAAGACGAATCATTTGAAAATCGTAAAAAATTAGTTCAAGAAATCGCTGATAAGATGAACACTGAACTTGGTAAAGACTGTGTTCTTATCACAGTGAATGACCAATATTACAACATGAAAAAAGTCATTGAAAAGGATATGACACCAATTGAATTAGCCAAAGAGGTCATGGAAGATTTGAACATCAAACCTGTTATTGAGCCAATTCGTGGTGGAACAGACGGTTCAAAAATTTCATTTATGGGCATTCCAACACCAAACTTGTTTGCTGGTGGTGAAAACATGCACGGTCGTTTTGAATTCGTCAGTCTTCAAACAATGGAAAAAGCAGTTGATGTGATTATTGGGATTGTCCGAAAATAAGCTCATTTAAGCGTTGCATAAGCATTAGTTGATAAAATCAAACGGTGGAGGAACATTGTGATTAAAATCTTTGGAAAGATGCGATACCATTGGCAACCTGAATTATCATGGCTGATTACGTATTGGTCAATTGCTCTTGCGCCGATGTTTATTGCATTCTCATTGTTATTTGAACGAACTAAAATACCCAACCATTTCTTTGTATTGTTTGCGACTTTTGTGATTCTAGTTGGGCTAGGTTTTCACCGCTATTTCATCATTGAAGATGATGGAAAATTAAGAATTGTGGCCTTAAATCCATTTAGACGCTCAAGAGTAGCGATAGCGCAAATTCAAACGATTGAGGTTAATAAATCTGGTATTGTGATGAAAATCAAAAACCAACCCGATCGTATCTTTTATATGCGAAAATGGCCGAAAAAATACTTCTTAGATGCTTTAGTGTTACGTCCAGAGTTTGCTGGCGAGGTCGTTTTAACAGATAATTTGATTAAGTTGGATTATTTTGAAGCTTACCATAATGAGACAAAAGCTCCTACGAAATAGTAAGAGCTTTTGTCGGGCAGTTTTTAACGGCTGTTATGGTATCAACATCTGTGCTAGGAATAACTTTTTCTAAGCTATCAGAATCAGTAAACTTAACAATGCCATCGTCGTGGTAGTCAAATACCGAAGAATAGGTCTGACATAATCCGCAGGCGATACATTGTTTTGGTATTATTTGTACTTTCATAGTATTATTGTAATATGAATTGATTGATTTAACAAGGGGACATTATGACAAAACAACCATGGGAAGAAAAAGTCGTAGAGGATGAAGACCAATCTGCTAATCGTAAAACAAAGGGCTCAGTAGTGAGCACACCTTTGTTGACCGGTTTGCTTAGTGTGTTCTTTGTGATCATTGTGGCTATTTTATTTGTTGTCTTTTACACTTCAAATCGAAGTGGTGACAAGGTATCTGAAACCTCTAATTTTTACGGGGCTTCTACAAGCAGCAGTGTCAGCACGTCATCAAGCACTGAAACATCAGAAACAACTTCTGAGGAAACACCTTCAGAAAGTGATTCGACCTCAGAGGCGCCAGCTGAGAGCACAGAAGAAACACCAGCGACTAGCCAAAGTACAGATACAACGCCTTCTTCATCAAGTACAGATACGTCTAGCAACGGTGGGACTATTACCGTATTGCCAGGTGAAGGAGCTGCATCTATTGCCGCACGTGCTGGTATTTCAGTCGACACGCTTTACCAACTCAATCCAAGTCACATGACATCAGGTTACTGGTATGCTAACCCAGGTGATGTCGTTAACGTTAACTAAGAAAGACAGAGGAATATGAAATCAATTAGAATTGCGATTGATGGTCCTGCTTCAAGTGGAAAGAGTACAGTAGCCAAGATTTTAGCACATAATCTTGGCTATACTTATCTAGATACTGGGGCTATGTACCGTTCAGCTACTTATCTCGCTTTGAAAAACAATCTTCAAATAGATGATGTGCAGGGCATTTTAAAAGCCTTGTCTGACAATCCGATCTCTTTTGGACGTGCCAAAGATGGTAGCCAAACCGTTTTTGTTGGTCAGACAGAAGTCACACGTGCCATTCGTGACAATGATGTGACGGCTAATGTGTCACATATTGCAGCTATTCCAGAAATTCGTGAAGAATTAGTTGAGCAGCAGCGTCGTATTGCCAAAGACGGTGCCATTATTATGGATGGTCGTGATATTGGGACAGTTGTCTTGCCTGATGCAGAATTGAAAATCTTTTTAATTGCGTCAGTGGAAGAACGTGCTCAACGTCGTTTCAAAGAAAATCAAGAGCGAGGAATTGCGACCGATTTTGAAACTTTGAAAAAAGAGATTGCAGAGCGGGATTATAAGGACAGTCATCGTGAGGTTTCTCCTTTGAAACCAGCTTCTGATGCCATTACATTTGACACGACAGGTGTTGACATTGATGGTGTTGTCGCATTTATTCAAGAAAAAGCAGAGAAAATGATTGACATGGCTTAACATTCGTGCTATAATTTAAAACAATGAGAAAAGCAGAAGTGAGAACTTCTCGCCTTGCGACTACGGTTGTCTGGCCCAACATGTCAAACATTCCTTATGGAATATTACGTGTGTGCGGGCTTGTTTCTCAAGTCCGTTTCGTTTTTCTCTAAAAAAATAAAGAGGTGAAGATCATAGCTAAGAAAGATCTATTCATTAACGATGAAATCCGCGTTCGCGAAGTTCGTCTCGTTGGTCTTGATGGTGAACAGTTAGGAATTAAACCATTATCAGAAGCTCAAGCAATTGCTGATGATGCTAATGTGGATTTGGTTTTAATTCAACCACAAGCTACGCCACCTGTTGCAAAAATTATGGACTATGGAAAGTTCAAATTTGAGTATCAAAAGAAACGTAAGGAACAACGTAAAAAACAAAGCGTTGTGACTGTGAAAGAGGTTCGTCTTAGCCCAGTTATCGATAAAGGTGACTTTGAGACTAAACTTCGTAACGGCCGTAAATTCCTTGAAAAAGGAAATAAGGTTAAGGTCTCTATTCGCTTTAGAGGTCGTATGATTACTCACAAAGAAATTGGAGCAAAGGTATTGGCGGAATTTGCAGAAAGAACGCAAGACATTGCTATTATTGAGCAAAGAGCTAAGATGGATGGACGCCAAATGTTCATGCAGCTTGCACCAATTTCTGACAAAAAATAATTGTCAATTTTAAACTATTTTAAGAGGAGAATTTTTAAAATGCCAAAACAAAAAACACACCGCGCATCAGCTAAACGTTTCAAACGTACAGGTTCTGGTGGATTGAAACGCTTCCGCGCCTTCACATCACACCGTTTCCACGGTAAAACTAAAAAACAACGTCGTCATCTTCGCAAAGCCGCTATGGTGCACTCAGGAGATTTCAAACGTATTAAAGCAATGCTTTCAGGTCTTAAATAAGTCTAAAGCATTTACTCAATATTATTAAGAATTATTTGGAGGAGAATATAAATGGCTCGTGTTAAGGGTGGCGTTGTATCACGCAAACGTCGTAAACGTGTATTGAAACTTGCTAAAGGTTACTATGGTGCAAAACATATCTTGTTCCGTACTGCAAAAGAACAAGTAATGAATTCTTACTACTATGCATACCGTGACCGTCGTCAGAAAAAACGTGATTTCCGTAAACTTTGGATCACTCGTATCAATGCGGCAGCTCGTATGAACGGTTTATCATACTCACAATTGATGCATGGTTTGAAATTAGCTGAAATCGAAGTTAACCGTAAAATGCTTGCTGATTTAGCAGTTAACGATGCAGCAGCTTTCACAGCTCTTGCAGATGCAGCTAAAGCTAAACTTGGTAAATAATGAGTTAAGAGAGAACATTAAACGTTCTCTCTTTTTTACCATTTGTCAAGCATATCAACGATTTCTAGAAGAAATCATTATCGGAA
>ERZ778496.334-NODE-334-length-49890-cov-9.713956_pt1 | contig 49890 bp, 42 predicted proteins | sample MGYA00433099_ERZ778496 | MGnify/ENA primary metagenome ERZ778496 (study PRJEB29527, sample SAMN07138962) | mouse gut metagenome | material: feces | host: mouse | place: China:Nanjing | collected 2016-01-25 ...
GATTGGAAGGCATTGGGCAGATAATTTTAATTTGAACGCAAAGATAGTTCTCTTGTGCGTATTAACATGACATATCCACAGGGTTTTCGGACTGACCCATTGTTTGCTGAATTGGGAACAATAAAGTTCATATCTTGCCGTTATATTAGGAATTCACTGAATGATTCTTGATTTATGAGCAGCATATATGATTCTCGTCAAAGATGGAAATTAGGCTTTATTTTTGCCGTTGTATTGATCGCTATGGCTTCTGTGGTAGTCTCGGATCTCTTGATTAAGGATCTGGCCCGAGAAGAGCGTCAGAAGATCGAAGTTTGGAGTGAGGCAACCCGGGTCATGACCAGTGAGAATCCAAGCCTTAATATGAATCTTATCCTGAAAATCATTCAAGGGAATACTTCCATTCCTGTTATATTATGCAGTGAGACGGATAGCGTGGTTTCTTACAATAATATAGAGATCCCGGAGAAGAATGTGGTGTCGTTTATGACGAATAAGGTTAAGGAACTGAAAGCTAAAAATCTTCCGATCGTAATAGACATGGAGGATGGTACTTACCAATATTTGTATTATGATGATTCGATTATTTTAAAGCGATTGCTTGTTTATCCCTATGCGCAATTATCAGTTGTATTTGTTTTTATATTAATCGCTTTTTTAGCCTTAGCTAGTACAAAGAAGGCAGAACAGAATAAAGTATGGGTTGGATTATCAAAAGAGACGGCTCATCAGTTAGGAACGCCAATATCGTCGTTGATCGCTTGGGTTGAATATTTGCGAACGAAAGATATTGATCCTTCTCTATTGACAGAGATGGATAAGGATGTGAAGCGTTTGCAAACGATAGCGGAACGTTTCTCTAAAATCGGTTCAGATCCGGATCCAGTTCCGACAAATATCGTGGAATCTATCCGCACGGCTTTGGGATATATGGAGACCCGTATTTCCTCGAAGGTGAAAATCAATACGCATTTACCTGAGCAACCGATATTGGTCTTGATGAATGATTCCTTGTTTGCTTGGGTAATTGAGAATCTGACAAAAAATGCGGTGGACGCCATGGAAGGTCAGGGGGAGATTTCGCTAAAAGTAGAGGAAAGAGACAAAGTTGTGCTGATTGATTTGAAAGATACCGGAAAAGGTATTCCGAAATCAAAATTCAAGACGGTTTTCAATCCGGGGTATACGACCAAGAAACGTGGCTGGGGACTAGGCTTGTCCTTGGTAAAGCGTATTATCGAGTCCTTCCAGGGAGGAAAGATTTTCGTGAAGAGTTCTGAGCTGGGGAAAGGGACAACTTTTCGTATAAAATTGAAGAAATATAAGGGCTAAATCGTATTACACGAAAAAATAAGCATAAAGGTATTGTTTTTGTATTTAGTTTTTTCGTACCTTTGCAAGGTTTTTACACTAAAAGGCTTTGGGGAAATTTAAATTATATAATGTAGATTTGAAAAATCTCTCTCTGGGAGTACACGAATTCGAGTATCTTTTGGAGAACAAGTTTTTTGTGGACATTGACGGAACCGAGGTCCAAAAGGGCAAAGTGAAGGTTCATCTTACCGTAAAACGGTCGTCAATGATGTTTGAGATGAACTTTCAGATAGAAGGGGTTGTTATTGTTCCATGCGATAGATGCTTGGACGATATGGAAATTTCTATTGATACCCACAATCGTCTGGTGGTAAAATTCGGCAAGGAATATGCCGAGGAGAGTGATGAGGTTGTCGTGATACCGGAAGAGGAGGGCGCTATTAATTTGGCGTGGTTCTTGTATGAGTTTATCGCTTTGGCGGTTCCCATGAAGCATGTACATGCGCCGGGTAAATGTAATAAGGCAATGTCGTCTAAATTGAAGAAACATACCGCTAGAAGTTCGGCTGAGGCCGAAGAGGATTTTGAGGATGATATGGGAGGTGATGATTTGGCGTTGGAAGATGACGGAAACGCTAGTCCTGCCGATCCTCGTTGGGATGCTCTGAAAGGTTTGCTAGAGAATGATAACAATTAAATAAATAAAACAATGGCACATCCTAAAAGAAGACAAGGTAAGACAAGAACAGCCAAGAGAAGAACTCATGACAAGGCTGTAGCTCCAACAATGGCAATTTGCCCGAACTGTGGCGCATGGCACATCTATCACACTGTATGTGGTGAGTGCGGTTATTACAGAGGTAAATTAGCGATTGAAAAAGAAGCTGCTGTGTAAGTTTGTCAACTTATATGGTTTGATGAACAAAAGAAATAGCCCTAAAATTTTTTTTAGGGCTTTTTTTTAATAGGGATAAGTAGTCCTTTTATTTTTTAAGTTATGGATAAGATAAATGCGGTTATCACAGGAGTAGGTGGATACGTCCCTGAAGATGTATTGACAAATGAGGATATTTCCAGAATGGTTGATACGACGGATGAGTGGATCATGACTCGTGTGGGTATTAAGGAGCGCAGGATATTGAAAGGAGAGGGCGTAGGACTCTCTTACATGGGGATACGGGCCGTGAAGCAATTGCTTGAGAAAACGAACCTGAATCCGGAAGAAGTGGAGGTTATCTTGACCGCTACGACTACCCCGGATCATCATTTTCCGACAACTTCTTCTATCATCGCTTATCATACAGGTTGTAAGAATGCGATGACTTTTGATATGCAAGGAGCGTGCGCAGGTTTCTTGTACGCTTTGGAGACGGGCGCTAATTATATTCGCTCGGGGCGTTATAAGAAGGTGGTGGTTGTGGCTGGCGATAAGATGACTAGTATCACGGATTATCAGGATCGCTCTACTTGCCCTCTGTTTGGTGACGCTTGCGGGGCGGTTTTGTTGGAACCTACCACGGAGGAGGTCGGGGTCATGGATACGATCTTGCGGACCGACGGCGTGGGCTACTCTCATTTGATCATGAAATCTGGGGGATCCGCTTATCCTTCGTCTCATGAGACTGTGGACAAGCGCGAGCATTTTGTCTGGCAGGATGGTAAGTACGTGTTCAAATATGCGGTTTCTTATATGGCGGACGTGGCTGCTGAGATCGCCGAGCGGAATCATTTGACGCACGACGATATCGCATGGATCGTTCCTCATCAAGCGAACCTGCGGATTATCGACGCTACGGCGAAACGCTTGGGCGTAGATATGGATAAGGTGATGATCAACATCCAGAAATATGGCAACACAAGTGCCGGTACGATTCCTATTTGTCTATGGGAATGGGAGAATCAATTGAAAAAAGGAGATAACCTGATCCTTGCCGCTTTTGGAGCGGGCTTTACGTGGGGAGCGGTTTATCTGAAATGGGGGTATGATGGAAAAAAAGCATAAATCGGGTTTTGTCAATATCGTTGGAAACCCAAATGTAGGTAAGTCTACGTTGATGAATCGTTTGGTCGGAGAGCGGATCTCTATTATCACCTCGAAGGCGCAAACGACAAGGCATCGTATTATGGGTATCGTGAATACCGACGATATGCAAATCGTGTATTCTGACACGCCGGGAGTCTTGCGGCCGAATTATAAGTTGCAGGAATCCATGCTTAATTTCTCTCAATCCGCTTTAGGCGATGCCGACGTGCTGTTGTACGTGACGGATGTCGTCGAGACGATTGATAAAAATAATGAGTTCCTAGCACGGGTACAGAGCATAGAGTGTCCGGTTCTCTTGTTGATCAATAAGATCGACCAGACCAATCAGCCGGAGCTGGAGAAGCTCGTGGCCCAGTGGAAGGAATTGCTTCCGAAGGCCGAGATCATCCCGATCTCCGCGCTTTCGAATTTCAATATAGATTACGTGAAGCGTCGGGTGGAGGAGTTGATGCCTGATTCCCCGCCTTATTTCGAGAAAGACGCCTTGACCGATAAACCGGCCCGTTTCTTCGTGACCGAGATCATTCGTGAGAAAATCTTGTTATATTATCAGAAGGAAATACCTTATGCGGTAGAAGTGGTCGTAGAGTTGTTCAAGGAAGATGATGAGCTGATCCATATCAAGGCACTGATCATCGTGGAGCGTGATACCCAGAAGGGGATTATCATCGGGCATCAAGGGCAAGCATTGAAGAAAGTAGGTGCTATGGCCCGGAAGGATATCGAACGTTTCTTCGGAAAGAAGGTGTTTTTGGAAATGTTTGTCAAAGTGGAAAAAGACTGGCGTAACCGTGACAACATATTGAAGAACTTCGGTTATCAGCTGGACTAATAATAGCATACGAAAGGAGAATTTATGGGAAATATAGTAGCGATAGTGGGGAGACCCAATGTAGGTAAGTCCACCCTTTTCAACCGGTTGACGGGTACCCGTCAGGCGATCGTGAACGAGGAGGCTGGTACTACCCGCGACCGTCAGTACGGCAAGGTGGAGTGGACCGGCAAGGAGTTTTCGCTGATTGACACAGGCGGATGGGTGGTTAACTCGGAGGATGTTTTCGAGGAGGAGATCAACAAGCAGGTAAAAGTGGCTATCGAGGAGGCGGACGTGATCTTGTTCGTCGTCGATGTATTGAATGGCATCACGGATCTGGACATGGAGGTGGCGCAGATCTTGCGTCGTTGCAAGCGGCCGGTGATCGTGGTGGCGAACAAGGCGGATAATTACGAATTGCATCCGGCCTCGGCGGAGTTTTACTCGTTTGGCTTGGGAGATCCTTTCTGCATCTCGGCCATCAATGGTTCTTATACCGGGGATTTGCTGGATAAGATCGTGGCGACGTTGCCCGAGGAGAAGGTGGAGATACTGGAGGAGGAGTTACCCCGTATCGCGATTATAGGACGCCCGAACGCAGGAAAGTCTTCTCTTATCAATGCTTTTATTGGCGAGGATCGGCATATCGTTACCGATATCGCGGGCACGACCCGTGATTCCATATACACGAAATATAATAAATTCGGCTTGAACTTCTATTTGGTGGATACGGCGGGTATCCGTAAGAAGGGGAAGGTGAACGAGGACTTGGAGTATTACTCGGTGATCCGTTCGATCCGCGCGATCGAGAACTCGGATGTCTGCGTGCTGATGTTGGACGCTACGAGGGGCATCGAGAGCCAGGATATGAATATCTTCTCGCTGGTGCAGAAGAATAAGAAGGGATTGGTGGTTTGCGTGAATAAGTGGGACTTGATCGAGGATAAGAGCCAGAAGGTGATCGACTCGTACACGACCGCTATCCGCGAGCGTCTGGCTCCGTTTACCGACTTCCCGATCTTGTTTATCTCCGCTCTGACGAAACAACGTATCCTGAAGGTGCTGGAGACCGCCAAGGAGGTTTACGAGAATCGCTCCAAGCGTGTCCCTACGGCCAAGCTGAACGAGGTGATGCTCCCGATCATCGAGAATTATCCTCCCCCAGCATGGAAGGGTAAGTATATCAAGATCAAATATATCACCCAGCTTCCGGCGGGCAGCGTGCCTTCTTTCGTGTTCTTCTGTAACTTGCCGCAATGGATCAAGGACCCGTACAAACGTTTCCTTGAGAACAAGATCCGCGAGAACTGGGATTTCACCGGTACGCCGATTAATATATTTATCCGGGAAAAGTAAATACTAGATACAAAAAAGCCGCTTCCTGTAATGGGGAGGCGGCTTTTTCTATTTAGAATAGGTCGGAATGCGTTCCGGTATCGGTGAAAAGCAAGATTAGCTCCGTGTCGTCTTGGCTCCATATCAGCAGCCAGTCTCCTTGGATATGACATTCCCACAATCCTGCGTATTTCCCGGATAGCTTATGCGGGTGGTATTGGGAGGGAAGGGAACCGGTTATTTCAAGCAAGTTGGATACTTGCTCGAATAAGTTCATATCATATCCTCTTTTTTAGCATAGCCTCAAGTTCTTCTTGAACTTTTTGGTATAGTTGATGGAATATTTCATCAGCCTAGGATTTGTTTCATCAAATCCTTTGTGCTTTCCGCATGATAAATCCTTCCTGCCTTCACGTCCTCCAAGGCCTCGTCCAATCCGGATTTCTTCTGTGCCTTCACCTTGCCTTCCAGCGAGGTGATGAATTTCTTCAAGATGTCGGCGTATTTCTCGGGGATGGTTACCTCGAATGTCTTTAATGATGTCGTTGTCTCCATATCGCTCTGTTTTAGGAATTTCCTTCGCGAATATACGGAATAAAAAGAGAAGGGGAGTTGTTTCCCTTCTCTTTTTATTTCCCGCTTCCGCGTCGGGGGGAGGGACGTGACGGTTAGATCTCGTCCGGGCTCTCGGAGTCTCCGCCGGGCGTAGGCTCGGGTGTAGGCTCGGGAGCGGGCGTCGGTTTCTTGGCGGAGGCCATGCGCTGGTTGTAGGCGGCGGTGGTCTCGGCGATCAGCTGGTTGAGGGCGGCGATGAAGGCGGTTGCCTTCTCGGACGGCTTCGCTACGCTATGGGACTGGGCCAGCAGGGTGAGATCGTCATAATACACGTCGATCCGCTTGCGCAGGTTGGTGCCGCTTTCCTTTTTGGAGGTGGTCCGGTTTTGGACGCGTTGCTGCGACAGGCGGTCGTAGGCGTTATTCTCTTTCTCCAGCTCGGCCAGGTAAGCGTCGAGGCCGAGGGTGGTGACGTACGGCTTGTTCTCGTCCTTGCGCAAATCCAGCAAGAGGCCCTTTATCTTGGCGGTCTCCTGCGCCATGGGGAGGCGGGCGATGCCGTTATAAGGCTTGATGACCTTGTATAGGTACTTGCCCGCGTCACGCTCGGCCTCCAGCGGGAGGGTACCGGCCCGTGAGATGCGGGTGATGATATAGATGGCGAGGTTGTCGCGGTTGGTATCGTGCAAGGTCATTTGCTCGGTCTCCTGCGAGGTGCGGCTCTCGTCCACCACGTCGGCCATGGCGAGGAGGTCTGCCTCGTAGGTCTCGAGGAATTCTTTGGTGAGGCCCAGCTCGGGGATGCCGTCGCTGCCGGTCAGCAGGGAGATCTCGTCGGGGGACTCGGAATCGCCGCCACCGCTATTCCCGTTGGCTAGGTCGAGGACGTGGTTCATGAAGGAGAGGTACTCCGCGTTGTTGAAAAGAGAGAGCGGAAGTGTCTTGATTTTTGTGTAAGTACTCATGGTAAATTTGATTTAGAGTTTAAAAACTTCTCTAAGTTAGGGATATTTACTGAATAAGGGCTTTTTAGGCCTAAGAAATGGTTTCGCGGCCTTGAAAGTCCCTTCCTAGGCCTAGGAAATCACTTTTCACGGTTGAAAAACTATCTTTTAGCCCTAAGAAGTCATTTTTCACCCTTCGAGGGCATTTCTTAGGGCTAAGAGACATTAAGAATCTGATTGTTTTGCGAATGTTTTAAAAAAACACGATCTTCGCGACGTATTGGAAAAATAACGTAGAAGCGTTTCGATATTATCTTGTCTTGGAATCTCGACAACTCCATTACCCAAGATAATAGGAAAATGGCTCCTGCGCTTTATCTGTTATATACTTACCTATGATGGGTGGATTATATACTTGCATAAGGCGTGGGATCATTGTCTTATTATTGGGTAAGGGCAGTCGAGAGCCTCAAGACAGTGGTAAGCGATGGTTCTCACGCTTCTTTTATTTGTTAACCGCCTACCGGAGGGGACACGGGAGGAAAAAATATTTGGAAATGAAAACCTTATTTTTGTTACTGTTTCTTGTGCTTGGTTTTTCTTCTATAGCACAAGTTAATCGTTATAGTAGTCCTGCAGAGGCTACTAATGATAATACGTATGCCTCTCCAAATTATGACGCTTTATTGCAGTTGGGGGCTATGGCCAAGCAAAGAAAGATGGAAATCCGGGGCTTGATTCAAAAAGCAATAAAAGTATATAATTCTTATCCACATTATCCACAAAAAATGAGAGAAGGGTGGCATCAGACTGTCTGTTTGTGTCCAGAAGATGATATTTTGATGGAAACAAAGACGTACGTGAATTTTAATAATGAAGTTACAAAGATTGATTTGGAGACTCAGATTATATCAGATATAAAAGAGAAAATAGTAAATGGAAAATCACAGGTAGGAGATGTTACTGTTTATTTTCTTGAGGATATATGGCAATATAATAAAAATTATGAAATAGGGCAAAGGACTAAAGTTGAAACACAAAAACAAAATACTTACATGAACAATCGTTATGGAGTCGGAGATTTTGTTAAAATTAAGTCTGATTATTTTAGTATGTTGGAACTTATGGTCTTGAGGTCACAACCCAATCCAAATTCTACTATTGTGTATAAATTGCAAAAATCAGATTTAACAGAGGGGATTCAAATTCTAGAGGAAGGAGAGTTTTTCATGAAAGTACAATTGAGGAATCATAAAGGATATATAACTCGAGGCTTTTTAGAAATAAAATAACTATAAAATAAATTGATTATGAAACGATTTTTTGTGTGTTTATCTTTTTTACTAACTCTTTTAGTCTGTGGGGTATTTATGGTTAATGCCCAATCTGTAAATTCTTCTGTCCGGTATCAAAAAGGATATGTGAAGAAAGATGGGACTTATGTCCAAGGGCATTATAAGACTCATTCGAATAAGACAAATCATGATAATTTCTCTACTCAAACGAACAGAAATCCATATACATGGAAAAAAGGAGAAAAAGCTAAAGACTATTCGAAAGAGGCTTATAGATATGGACAAGGGAGAAGAATTCAAACAGGTCCAAAAGGAGGACAATACTATGTTAATGATAAGGGAAGGAAAGTTTATGTACCTAAAAGAAAAAATAGTTTATGAAAAATGTATTCTTTGTTATTTTATTGAGTATGTATTCTTCATTAATTTATTCTCAGCGAATTCAAAATAAAATTTGGGGTTGTGAATATGGTGCGAATAGGGCAGATATTATTTCGGTGATAGAGAAACAGGGTTTTAAATATATTGATCAAGGTGATAAAATAAAAATGGAATATCCTGTATTTGGAGGAATGAAATTTGATTATGGATATTTTTATTTCTATTTGAATAGAATGTATATGTGTCAATTTAGTGTTGATTTTAGAGAAAAAGGAATAGCAACTTCTTTCTATAATTGCTTAAAAGATAATTTGTCAAGAAAATATGGATTTGTTGAGGATTTCTATAGTGATGAATCGAAAATAACTCTATATGATGATAATATTAATGGAATAAAGTTAGATCAGATTAATTTAAGTTTAGGTGGAGTTTATCGTTATGGGGTTAATTTAGTGTATTGTAATTGGATCATTTTAAAAGAGGTGACAAATGAAATGTAGATAGCATTATTAAAATAAAAAGTGTTTAAATAGAAAACAGTTTATTTTTTCAATAATACCATCACATCCCTCTTCAGCACCGGGATATGATTCATGATAAGCGTCCAAAGGAAATCTGGTGTCACGCTATCGTAGCCATGAATAACTCTGTTCCGGGTATTGACGATTGCCCTTGCGTGGGGCAATTGGAAATCGGGATCGATTTTTAGTATCCTGTTTATGGCCTCGCCCATGATCTCGACGTTACGCTCCACGGCTCTTTGGCGGAGGATATCTTTCTCGAAATCTTGGTAAACTCTCGGGCTGCCCTCAAAGTAACTCTCAGTTTCTTCGATGGAAAGCAGTACATCGTAAAGATGTTTCTCTATATATTCATCCATAAATCAACGATTTTGTCCTGTCGATATTCCTTCTCAACACCGGGTTCCGGATCGCCTTGTCTTCCAGCAAGTCGATCTCCCGGTGGAAGATGGCGGACAAGGCATCCCGTAGGTCGAAGAAATTGTTTACATAATCCACCTGCTCCACCTCCTTGTCGAAATCCACCACAAGGTCAATGTCGCTCTTCTCCGTGAAACGGCTGGTCAGCACGGAGCCGAAGGCGAATAGCCGCTTTACCTTATGTTTCTCGCATAAGGCGATGATGCTGGGGCGATATTTGCTGAAGAAATCCATAAGTGTCTCGTTTATATACTTTTCGCAAATATACTGAATTAAAAATAGAATCGCATGAGAAAAAGTTCTTTTATAAATTCTTTATCATCCTGTTCACCGCGAGTCTTACGGTTGGCAAATTATTTTTCATTACATCAAAAATAATATCTGCGTCAATATCGAAATAGTGATGGGCGATGATATCCCTCATACCCATTACACCTTTCCAATCGATTTCGGGATATTGGGATAACAATTGTTTATCCGTGATTTTATCGATCCGTTTTACGCTCTCGCCAATGGCGATCAACAGCATACAGATACTCTCCATTCTCTCCACTCCGCTGGGAGTTGTCAGGAAATCATCGGGAGACTGTATGGTATCGGATCTTTCCAATATTCGGTTAATGGCTGTCCCTATCTTTTGTAGCGACGAGCGGAGCAATTCCTCATCCCACATAAATCCCCTCCTTCTCTATCCTGCTTCTCAGGAAAGCGTCCATGTGCTCGCGTAAGCGGACGATATCGACATCGCAGCCGAATAGTTTCTGCAAGTCCTCCTTTATATGTACCAAGGCGAACAAGCTTGGCTTCGAGGTCTCGAGGTAGACGTCTACATCGCTTCCCTCGGTCTGTTCCCCACGGGCGACCGAGCCGAATATCCCCATACGGGTGATATGATATTTACCGGCGTTCTTGGCCACGTAGTCCCGTAAAATACTTATGTATTCAGCCGTTGTCTTCATATATACTTCATTATTACCCGAACAAAAGTAATTATTATTCCTTATATCGCCAAAGCTTTCGGAAACCTCAATAATAATCGTACCTTTACCCTCCGATTATCAACCTTAAAATAGAATACCATGTTTACGCCATCGATGACCGAAGAGGAAATAGAACAAGCCGCTTATAAGGATTACTTGGAGATACGGACGAGGGTGCAGATCGCCTTCGAGCGCTTCGCCCAAAGCATGCGGATCAGCGGGAAGCATAAAAGGGCCATCCATTCCTTGAGCGAGAGCCATACCCTTTGCACGCAGGCGAGGAATACGTGGAATGTCAATTTTCGCTATACGGGCTATACGCCGGATGGTAAGATTAACATCGTCTGCTACCTTTACATCCCCTTGCGACGGGAGAACGGGGTGGATTACCTTTTTATGAACGACCCTAAGTGCTTCAAGGTGGAAAGGGTGAGTTCCCACTTCCTCCAACGCTATAAGGAGCGTTATCTCGATCCCGCGGGGATCGACTTGAAAGGCGTGCATCCCGCCATCTATTTCATGCAGAATAACGAGGACAGGAGGCAGGCTTACTACCTGCCCAAGAACTGGACCGACGAGGAGTTGGCGGAGAAGTGCTTCCTTGTCTCGGGGCAAGGCCTGTCGCTGATCAAGCTATGCGGGAAAACGCTCACTTATATTACTTTTCTCGACCAAGAGAACCTGAGCCGTTACAAGGCGCAAGTATGCGAGGAGGAGGAATACCTGCATCTGATGGGGAAGGCAAAGGATTCCGATATCCTAGGCTTGCAGGCGATCAGCAAGAAACTGTGCGCAGATATCGAGCATACGAGGAGAGTCATGAACCGGCTCGTCCTGCGGGCCAGGCGCACGCCGGAACAGCGGGAGGAGTTGAGCCGGATGTTGGACAATGGCTTGAAGGTTATCTTGGAGCAGACCACCATTTTCGATGAGGCGTGGAAAGAGACCGTGAAGAAGTATGAGGCGAAGAGCCTCCTTGACTTTGGCATCGAGAAGATTGCCGACCAGCTGCGGGCTCCTTCGGAGGGAAATGATTTATATTTACTTTAAAATTTAAGATACAATGTTTACGCCATCAATGACAAACGAGGAAATAGAGGCAGTGGCCTATAAGGACTTTCTGGAGATCCGGGGAAGAGTGGAAATCGCGAAGGATAAATTCGTACAAAGGGTGAGATGCACGCCCCCGGGATTTTGGGCCTTGCATTCCTTGCAGGAGACACATACCCTTCAAACCCGCTCCAAGAATACATGGACTGTATATTTCTATTATTTGTACACGACACCGGCCGGTGCCGTGAAAGTCTCATCTATGATCTACACCTCCCTGCCGGGAGATGAAGGCACAGATTACCTGTTTATGAATAATCTCGACCGCTTCCGGCTGGAGAGGGTGAGCTCGCGTTTCTCGCGACAATACGAGGAACGCTATATCGACCCGAACCAGATCCAACTGAACGGCCTTCTGCCCGCTATCTATTTCATGAGGACTGCCGGCGACCGGAAGATCGCTCCCTACACTCCCGATACATGGACCGAGGAAGAGAAAAAGGACAAATATCTCTTCGTGTCGGAGCAAGGGACCATGGAGGCGAAGCTGGAGGGGCGTGTGGAGACCTACCTTACTTTCAGGAAGCCGGAACAATCGGGTGATTAAATAAGTAGAGGGCGAGGTGATACCCCGCCCTCATCCGTTTCTGCCCGGTTACTCTCTATAATGCATTCAAGAGTTTATGAATCTCATTAACCATCTGAGTAGCGGATTCCCCGGTCTCGGCCAAACCTTCCGGAGTGATCTTGGCGACCGCCTTGTTCAACTTCTCGAGTTTGCCTTTAGTTCCTTTCGCTGTCAGCTCTTCCCGGAGGATGCGGATTTTCTCGCAATCTTGTATACCTTCGACCAAACGTTCGAAGCGGATGCTACTGCGTGGACCGGGATAAATACTGTATGTATCGCCTGCCGCCCAAGTGCGGAAACGTGAATCACGCAGAGGATCGGCGGTCCAGCTATTGACAGCCCAACGTAGATAACCGTCGTAACCACCGGCTACGGCGTGCAAGACCGTCCACGCCGCTTCCGCCGGATCGGAGAAGGTAAAGGTATTCGGGAACGCTTCCGAGCAGCAGGTGTAGACGGTACTGATCTGCCCTTTGCGGTCGCGTTCGGCCTTTACGTCTTCGGGGAATTTATGTCCGTAGGGGATACTTAAATAGTATAAGTCCGCTTGGATTTCCGGATGGTAATTTCCGGCCAGCGTGATCCTGAATTCCGGATCGGCTTGCTTGATTACCTTGATCGCCTCACGCATCGCCTCCATCGGACGCTCGTCCATAGAGATGGCGGTTTTCTCGAACCAGCCTTTCTTACGAAGATGGCGGGAGAAATCTTTTAGGAAAGTACCCCAATAGTCGGCGTATGCGGCATCGCCCGGTTTCGTGTCGAGGAATTGTATACGGTTTGTCGCCTCGTCGTAATAATCAAAAGATAAAGCCCAAGGGATCATCGTGTAACAGCTGATCATATCATCGATACCGATCTCGTTCATCATGAATTCCACCCATTTGTCGAAGACGGCGTAATCATATGCCCAAGTGCCGTCTATCTTCTTGATCCGGGTGATCATGCTGTCGAAATGATCCTCGGTCTGTCCGGCCCAAGGTTTATGCATGATACTGGTGGTGATAGCGCGCTGTCCGGCGTTCGCCAGCATCTTCATGATCGGGCGCATAGCGTCGAAATGCTCTTTACTCCAAAGAGGAACTTGGTAGTAACGGGCCACGGAATACGGGTTCTGCCATAAGTCCAGATGGAAAGTCCAATCCTTCGGGGCAGGAAGCGTGCGGTTCAATACGTCCACTTCTATTTGTAATTCCATGGGGGAGGCATTTTTTCCTTTGACGGTCAATGTCCCTTTATATTTACCGGCTTTCGTGGATTGAGGTACCCAGATATTCATCCAGATCGGCTGGGTGGTGCGTGCCTTGATATCACGGATCTTTACGATATCCAATACATCGGCTACAACGGAGGAATCCCATTCCGCCTTATTCTCTCGGTGGCCGCAACCGCCTTTACGGTCTTTATTCAATTCATCGGTCATGACGTAACGGACAAAGTTCGTCGTGATCGCCGATGCCGGGATGATGGAAGAACCGCTCTTTAGGTCGCTCACGGTGATAGAGGCATCCTCGAGTCCCGCCTTGGTCCATAACACGGCTTGTGCGTTAACCCGTTCCCCTTTCCATGCTTTTGTCTGCCAGCGATTGCTTTTCTTGACATCGGGAATACTGAGTTTCGGATATCGTATATCGGTCGTGCCCCAGCTTAATTGGGTAGGGGTCGGTAACTTGTCCCAGATCTCGTCGCTATCATGCGGTTTCGTGTCGGTCAATTCCGTATAGTCGCCTAGCGGATATTTCTCGGATTGCTGGGCTACGGTGAAAGAACTTAGTGCCAGAAAGGCACAAAGGATGAAAGTGTTTTTCATACGATTGCTTATTTTAGAATATTAACTAGGGCAAAGATAGGAATTAATTGTCACTTGTCAACTAACCTCTTGTAGTGGCATACGAGCAGATTCCCCTCATCATCGTATAAGTGCATGCCGTTGCCCTCGCAATAACGGAACATCTTACAATCTGCGCATTCCCCTTTTTTAGCCCACTGGCGGTTGCGATACGGTTTAAACTCATTATTCCATATATCTATGAACTTGTCCTTGTAGATATTCCCTTGGTGGAAATTGGCCCGGATACTGGGACAGCCCGAGATCGCCCCGTCTGCCAAGACCGAGGCCGTATTGATACCAGCGTTGCATTGGAAAATCGAGTCTCTCACCTCAGCCTCATAATTTCCGAGGAAGCCCTCACAGCCGTAGCTAACGTGTATCTTACCCTCTTTCCGGCAGAAACGGATGAAGTTCATGACCCATGTGAACTGTTCGTTCGTCAGTTGCAAATCCGTCTCGGTCGCGGCACGTCCGACAGGGAAGATCGTAAAGATACGCCACCGTTTTACGCCCATCTCGATCAAGAAATTCTTAAAAAGCATCAAATCATTGAAATTACGTTGGTTAACGCAAGTCACCACGTCCCAAATGATCTCTTTTTCCTCGGCCAACATACAGATGGCATTCAGTGCTTTCTCGAAACTTTTAGGATTACGCCGAAGCCAGTTATGCGCTTCCTCGAAACCATCTAGGCTGATAGTCGCCGAGTGCAACCCAGAGGCCAAGAGCGAGTCGAGCCGTTCCCGGGTCATCAGATAACCATTGGAGACGATCCCCCAAGGATATCCCCTGCGATACAGTTCCAGCCCGCATTTCTCGATATCCTTACGAACCAACGCCTCGCCTCCGGTAAAGATGACGAGCACTTTATTCGGCTCGACATAAGGCGTGATATCGTCTATGACTTTCAGGAAGTCCTCGATAGGCATATCCGGGACAGAGGCCGAGACATGGCAATCGCTTCCGCAATGACGGCAAGATACATTACAACGAAGCGTACACTCCCAAAAGAGCGTACGCAATTCATGTAATTTAGCCCTGTTCTTCTTGATACTTCGAAAAAGCTCTAGGGCGATACGTTTTTTAATATTTGGGCGTTTGTCCATATGTGTTATTTTTGTGGGCTGGGATGTACAAGCTGAAAGTTAACCTCTTTCAACCCTCTCCCAATCAGCATCCCTTTCCCGTCTATTAATTCAATTTCGCCGAAATTTACAACAATAGAATCAGTTTTCCAAGGATATTGAGGATCAGAAAAGGATGGTGATAGGCGTGCGTAAAGGATATGTTCGGTTGCCGGAGCTTGATCATAGGTAAACTGATAGCACCCGGTCTCATCTGTGACGGCAGGAAAACTGGTGATATCTTCATCTATATTAGGTGTATAGGCAGGAGAGGTATAGATTGTTACGCCCGGAACAGGCCGACCATCTCGATCGGTTACTCTCCCGTAGAAGGTATATAAGGTATAAGGTTCCGTGTGTGTATCGATGTATTCTTTTAGTTGGATTTGGATTTCCTTGGAAGCGCTTCCAAGAAACCAGCCTTCTCCTCCGGAGAAATCATTGCTGCCGAAGGTGACCGTTGTCGTATCGGAAGCATATATCGCGTTATTCTTATCCCAATCGACATCCTCTATAATTAATCGATATTCCATGAAAGGGAAATCAGTTTTGCTAAAAACGAAATCCCCGTTTGTATCTGTCCGGAGGGTATCGGTATGTAACCATCCCAGCGGATGAGTCTTACCGCTCGGGTTGATGCGGACTTGTAGGCCGGGGATCGGCTCTCCTTTCATGTCTGTTACTTTTCCTTTTATTTGGAAATTGGCATGGGGACTACCATATTCGCAAGGTATCTCTCCGTTCTCACCGCAAGAGAATCCTATGATGGCCAGTAATCCGGTTAATAGACAGTTGATCTTCCTTAATAGTTGCAAGTTGATGTTTTTCATGATCTGATCGTTTTTATTTGTTTGCACTATAATATAGATGCGAATATACGTAAAATAGCTGCTTACCGTCCGATATCTGTCTTTTCTCTTTATATAATAGGGGTTGATATAGCTGTACTTTTCGTATCTTTGCCACTTCAATGTAACAGATCAATTTATGAGAGATTTCATGCGTATTTTAAAGCGTTTCGTTCCCCCTTACAAAAAGTATATGGTTCTGAACATCGTGTTCAATGTACTTTCCGCTATCTTGAACCTGTTTTCTTTCGCCTTGATTATCCCGATCCTTCAGATCTTGTTTAAGATGGATGAGGGGAATTACACCTTTATGGATTGGAATTTTAACGCGGGAAGCTGGGAGTCGTGGAAAGCCTTGCCGGAGTTGATCAAGAATAACTTTTTTTGGTACGTATCCGATCTGATAGAGGCACACGGAGGTTCGTTCGCCTTGATTATGTTGGGAATCTTCCTGATCGTGGCGACTTTCTTGAAAGTGGCGACCATGTATCTGGCCTTTTATACGATGATCCCGATCCGGACCGGAGTCGTTCGTGATATCCGTAATCAGATTAACAAGAAGATTACGCAATTGCCGTTGAGTTTTTTCTCAGAGGAGCGAAAAGGGGATATTATCGCCCGTGTATCTGGAGACGTGAACGAGATTGAGACATCCATCATGAGTTCATTGGACATGTTATTCAAGAACCCGATCCTGATCGTGATCTATCTTGTGGGTATGATCGCTATCAGTTGGCAACTTACCGTGTTCGTCTTGATCTTGTTGCCGTTGGCGGGTTACGTAATGGGACAAGTCGGTAAGAAGTTGAAACGTAAGTCCTTGGAAGGACAGCAACAGTGGGGATTCCTGATGAGCCAGATTGAGGAGACATTAGGCGGACTCCGTATTATCAAGGCATTTAACGCCGAGAAGAAGATACAAGACCGCTTTGAGCGAAGCAATGATACCTTCCGCCGTTTGACAAACCGTATCTATCGCCGCCAACAAATGGCGCACCCGATGAGCGAGTTTTTGGGAACCGTTACGATCGCTATCGTACTTTGGTATGGAGGTACGCTGATCTTGAGTGCGAATAGCCCGATCGACGCTCCTACGTTTATTTATTATCTGGTTATTTTCTATAGTATTATCAATCCTGCGAAAGATCTAAGTAAGTCGGTTTACGCGATCCAGAAAGGTCTGGCCTCCATGGAGCGTGTCGATAAGATCTTGAAGGCGGAGACGGATATCCATGACCCAGAACATCCAAAGAAGATCGCCTTGAAAGAGAAAATCAGTTATAAAGATGTCTGGTTTAAATATCAGGAAGCTTGGGTCTTGAAAGGAATCAATCTGGATATCCGGAAAGGAACAACCGTGGCTTTGGTCGGTCAATCCGGTTCGGGCAAAAGTACCTTGGTGGATCTATTGCCTCGCTTTTATGATGTGAATAAAGGGAATATCCGTATTGATGATACGGATATCCGTGAGGCCACCCTTTTCGATCTTAGGGGATTGATGGGAAATGTCAATCAAGAGGCTATCTTGTTTAACGATACCTTCTTCAACAATATCGCTTTTGGAGTGGAAGGAGCTACGATGGAACAGGTGGAGGAAGCCGCCCGCATCGCCAACGCTCACGATTTTATCATAGCGAGTGAGAAAGGTTACGATACCAATATCGGCGACCGGGGTGGAAAACTGTCCGGCGGACAACGCCAGCGAATCAGTATCGCCCGTGCGATCTTGAAGAATCCCCCGATCTTGATCTTGGATGAGGCCACATCCGCCTTGGATACGGAATCCGAACGTTTGGTACAAGAAGCGTTGGAGAACTTGATGAAGAACCGTACGACCGTAGTGATCGCCCACCGTCTCTCCACGATCCGTAACGCGGATGAGATCTGTGTGATGCACGAGGGTGAGATCGTCGAACGGGGCAAACACGAGGAGTTGTTAGCCTTGGATGGCTATTATAAACGATTATGTGATATGCAAAGCTTTTAGGGTGCTACTGCAACACTGGTTGCAGTATATCCTCTTTGGGGGAATTGAGGTGATGAAACAATAAAATGAATAATGATATGAATGTAAAAGTAGTTTGTCTTTGGGTATTATCGACCGTCTTGTTCGGCTGCGATGTGGCCGATAAGGGGACTTCCAAGGATGTATCTTATTATTTTGACCAACCGGCGCAGATATGGGAAGAGACCTTGCCTTTGGGAAACGGCCGTATCGGTATGATGCCGGATGGTGGTATTGAGCGGGAGAATGTGGTCCTGAATGAGATCTCCCTGTGGTCCGGAAGTAAGCAAGATACGGACAATCCTTATGCGTATTATTCTTTGGCGAATATTCGTCGCCTTTTATTTGAGGGACGGAATGACGAGGCACAGGATTTGATGTATAAGACTTTCGTCTGCAAAGGGACCGGAAGTAATCTGGGCGACGGGGCGAACGCTCCGTATGGGAGTTACCAATTATTCGGAAATCTGGTGCTGGAATATACGTATCCGAATGAATCGGATTCTATCGCTGAGTATCGCAGGCGGTTGAACCTAAGCGAGGCTATCGCTTCCGTCTCTTTTAAAAGGGGGAATGTGAATTATCAACGGGAAATGTTTACCTCTTTTTCCGGGGATCTGGGAGTGATTCACTTGGTAGCGGATGCGGATCGGGCTTTGAATTTCTCATTGGGCATGAATCGTCCGGAACATGCGACGATCTCTTTGGACGAAAAGGACTTGCTGATGCGGGGACAATTGCCGGACGGGGTGGATACGTTGGAGATGAAAGGGATGCGTTTCGCCTCTCGTGTCCGTATCGTCTTGCCGAAGGGAGGAGATTTGGCTACGACAGATAGCTGTCTGTCGGTGCGAAGTGCCTCGGAAGCGATTATCTTGGTAAGTTTAGGTACGGATTATTTCGATAAAGACGGTGTCGGACAATCCTTGGAAAAATACTTATCGCAAGCGGAGTCCAAGGATTTCTCCACCTTGCGCCGGGAACATACACTCGCTTATCGCTCCCTGTTCGATCGGGTCTCTCTGGATTTGGGAAGAGGCGAAAGGGATCATCTTCCGATCAATGAGCGTTTGGCCGCTTTCGCTCAAGATAAGAACGATCCGGGATTGGCGGCTTTATATTTCCAGTTCGGTCGATATTTATTGATTTCCTCGACCCGGCAGGGATTGCTGCCCCCGAATTTGCAAGGCTTGTGGTGTAATACGATTCATACGCCTTGGAACGGGGATTATCACCTAAATATTAATTTACAGATGAATCATTGGCCAGCGGAGGTCACGAACCTCTCCGAGTTGCACCTTCCGCTGATCGAATGGACGAAACTGCAAGTCCCTAGCGGCGAACGCACGGCCAAGGCTTTTTATAACGCACGGGGATGGGTTACCCATATTTTAGGTAATGTTTGGGAGTTTACCGCCCCGGGCGAACATCCATCGTGGGGAGCGACGAATACATCCGCCGCATGGCTATGCGAGCATTTGTATACGCATTATCAGTATACATTAGATAAGGCGTATTTGAGGGATGTTTATCCGACGATGAAAGGGGCTGCCCTATTCTTTGTGGATATGTTGGTGCAAGATCCCCGGACTAAATATCTGGTGACGGCACCTACGACCTCTCCGGAGAACGCTTATAAAATGCCAAACGGAAGTGTCGTGAGTATTTGTGCCGGATCGACAATGGATAATCAGATCGTGCGGGAATTATTTACGAATACCATTGAGGCCGCCAGGATTTTAGGCGTGGATAGCGCATTCGCTGCTGAGTTGGCGGCGAAACGAGATCGCTTGATGCCAACGACGATCGGTAAAGACGGCCGTATCATGGAATGGCTCGAGCCGTATGAGGAGGTAGAGCCTACCCATCGTCATGTCTCTCATTTATATGGGCTTTATCCCGGGAATGAGATCTCGATAGCGCATACGCCGGAGTTGGCTGAGGCGGCTCGTAAATCCTTGGAGGTCCGTGGTGATCAAAGCACGGGCTGGTCTATGGCTTGGAAGATTAATTTCTGGGCTCGTTTACAGGATGGCGATCATGCTTATAAATTGCTGGGTGATTTGTTACGTCCTTGCGTGGATGAGCATACGAAGGAGGTGAAAGGAGGAGGTTCTTATCCTAATTTGTTTTGTGCCCATCCTCCTTTCCAGATCGATGGTAATTTTGGAGGCACGGCGGGTATCGCGGAGATGCTAGTACAGAGTCAAACCGGATTGATCGAGTTTTTGCCGGCTTTGCCTTCTGTTTGGAAAAACGGAAGCTTTGGCGGTTTGAAAGTCCGGAATGGCGGAGAGGTGTCGGCTAAATGGACGGAAGGTCTGCTGACGGAAGCTCGATTGAAAGCGATCGTGCCTGGTTCTTTTCAGATCAAACTTCCGGCGAATTCCGCGAACATGAGCCTCAAAAAGAACCAAAAGCCGGTTTCCCTACCTGTAGTCGATGGAAAAGTAACAGTGGACTTGTTACAAGGGGAAGAGTTTATGTTGCAATTCTAAGGGGATGAGACGCAGCATGCTGCGTCTCTACAGCAAATGAGAAAAATTTAATATAACGGTAATCTATAAATGAAACCGATCGAAAGGCGTGCGGTGTCGTCCAAAGAGGCATCGAGCGCCTTCGCTCGTTCAGATAGGTTATATTTTTTACCTATGGCGGTCAAGAAGATATGTAGATTATCATCGGCCATCGGATAGAACTCAAGTCCTCCTTGATACCCCCATGCCGTACGGTATTTACCTTTCTCATAAGCGTCGTAGGCTTTATAGATCGATGCGCTTTCATACATTCCTTTCGCGAATAGTTGCCATTTGGGATGGAAACGATACTGTATTTCCCCCACTAGCGAAAGATAATCGATGTTTTGCATACGAACCGGTGGTTCCGGTTCTTCCTCTTCGGTGACTTCGGGCTGAGTCAATTCGGTCAATAATCCTAACGGATCTAATTTCCCCCGTGAATACATGACATCGAAATAAGCATAGACCGGTCCGACCTCTATACTTTGTCCGGTAAAGACGCTATACATATATTTCCCTTGGGCTTGCTCCGCGGCGGATACGGAGTACCGTAAATGAATCAACTCATCCAGAAAGTTACCGTTCCAGTTCAATGTGTAAAACAAGGGAACTTTCGGTTTCCTAAATCCTTCCGGCAGACGTCCATACTCGTCTTCCATCGATCCCATACGACTGTTCGTCACCTGTAGGCGGATCTCTTGCGACTCATTCGGCTGATACCCCAGCCCGATTCCCGTAAGGTAGCAAAGGGAGTATTCATTCATATCGCTATACTCATAAATAAGCAAAGGATTCTCGTCGTACTCAAAACCACCGTAGAACACATCTTGCTTTCCGGCGGTTAAGGTAAAATGCTCATTCAGTTTATAGCCAATATAAGCATATTCGATCGACTCATTTAGATTCTCCAAAGCCTGTCCCTCATAACCGCCATTCAGCGTTTGGCGATACCAATAGAATAACCGATCGTTCACCTCTCCGGTAACATCAATTTTGACATCCCTGAAACGAAAGGCGGCTTCATCCAGCTTCCCCGAGAAAAAGTCCGTGTTGAATCCTGCGTGCATCTCCAAGTCCAGATTGAAAACCTTGTTGCGTTTCGGAATCTTAGTCGCATATTCAAAAAGAGATACTGAAGAAGAATCCCGCTCCGGGATCGGAGAATTTGTCTGAGCGTAAGACGTTAACGCGGAACCGCTCAATAAGCAGGCCGACAGCCAAGCCACCGTTAGTCGTTTCATTTACTGATGTTAATTATTAAAGTGGCCGCAAAGATACGAATTATTACTCGGTTTTGCCTATATGCTTCATGACTTTAGCGTCCAGATAGAAAATGAGCTCTTCCGCTATATTCGTACAATGATCTCCGAAACGTTCCATTTTCCGGATAACACCGGCCATATATAGCCCTGCCAACGCGCTACCTTTATGCTCCTCTATATATTTGGCGATAATGGCGGTAGAATTATGATTGATCTCATCGATCAAATTATCCTTCAAGAAGATACGGGAAGCGATCTCTGAGCTTTCTTTCTCAAAAGCCTCTTTGGTGAGTGAGATCATGCTTAATAGCTCCGACAGCATTTCTTCTACCCGGGTTTCCTTGACCAGTTGCGGGTCAATCGGTTCCCCCTCGGGAAGGTTTCCGGCGAAACGGGCGATGCTTTCGGCGAAATCTCCCAGACGTTCCAGATTTGTATTAATCTTATACATAGCCAATACGAAACGTAGGTCGATCGCTACCGGTGCGTACAAGGCGATGATATCCTCGCAATCACTGTCGATCTTTAGCTCGAAAGCATTTACCCGGCGTTCCCGGCTGATTACCTTATAAGCGAGTTCCTTATCTCCGGTAAGCATAGCTTCCCCAGCGTTGTATAATTGCTGGTGAACCAATGCCCACATCTCGCTGATACTATTTTTTAAAGAATGAATCTCCTGCTCTATAACCTTCATACTCTTCTAATTTTCAATTCTCAATTCTCAATTACCCAAACCGTCCGGTAATGTAATTCTGTGTAGACTCTTTCTCCGGATTGGTGAAAATCTTCCGGGTATTGTCATACTCGATCAATTCCCCTAAATAGAAATATCCGGTCTTGTCGCTAACACGAGCCGCTTGTTGCATATTATGGGTAACGATTACGATCGTATACTCATTTTTCAGCTCATGTATCAAATCCTCGATCTTGCTGGTTGAAATTGGGTCCAATGCGGAAGTCGGCTCGTCCATCAATAGGATAGAGGGCGAGATCGCCAAGGCACGGGCGATACATAAACGTTGCTGCTGTCCGCCGGAAAGAGCGAATGCCGATTCTTTCAGCTTATCCTTTACCTCGTCCCAAAGGACGACCTGTTTTAAAGTCTTGACTACCGTCTCCTCAATATAATTCTCATCGTTGACACCGTTTACCCGCAGGCCATAAGCGACGTTCTCATAAATCGTCTTAGGAAAAGGATTCGGTTTCTGGAAAACCATTCCCACGTTTTTACGCAAGCGATCCACTTTCTCGCTTTTCGTATAAATATCCCTTCCATCAATCAGAATCTGACCTTCCATGCGAGTATCCGGTATCAAATCATTCATACGGTTGAACAGGCGGAGGAAAGTGGACTTTCCGCAACCGGACGGCCCGATGAAAGCGGTGGACGTATTCGGCTCTATCTTCATGGAAATGTTCTTCAACGCATGGAAATCCCCATAATAAAAGTCTACGTTTTTAGCATCAATCTTTATCATAATTGTCTTGTTTTTTTAATTCATTTTCACCTTCTTGGCGAAATAACTACGTAAAGCGTTCGCTAAAAGGTTTACTAATAATACGATGACGATCAGCACGAGCGCCGTGCCATAAGCCATTCCCCGGGAAGCCTCGATATCCGTACCGCTTGTAGAGATAACATATAAGTGGTAAGGTAATGCCATACATTGGTCGAAAATACTTTTCGGCAATTGCGGCAAGAAATAAGCGGCTACCGTAAAAAGGATAGGAGCGGTCTCTCCGGACACACGGCCGATCGAAAGAATCAATCCCGTAATAATATTGGGGAACGCCATCGGTAGCACGACCCTACGGATGGTCTGCAACTTCGTAGCCCCTAACGCTAGGCTACCGTGGCGAAAAGAGTCATCAATACTTTTCAAAGCCTCTTCCGTCGTGCGGATGATGAGTGGCAAGGACATCAACGCCAAGGTAAACGAACCTGCTATAATAGAGTCTCCCCATCCCAAGGTACTTACGAATAGAGACATACCGAATAATCCGAAAACAACAGAAGGAACGCCACTTAGATTATTCGTCATGATACGGATGAAACGGATGAGTTTCCCGTTCGTGGCATACTCGTTCATATAAATACCACTCATGATGCCGATAGGAAAACTGATCAAGCTACTTCCGATCACCAGATAAAGCGTACCTACGATAGCCGGAAAGATACCTCCGGAGGTCATGCCCTCTTGGGGTGCCTCAGTCAGGAAATCCCAACTGATCACGCTTGCTCCCTTTAGGATAATGAATCCCAGAATTACGAATAAGATCACTACGACCAAATAACTCAGAAAAGAAAAGAAACCGAAAGCGACCTTCTGGGAGGCCCGTTTCCTCTTGTCTATATTCCCTAAATGTTGAATAGGTGCCATATCTTTAATTAGATTTTACGTTTGGATGAAATATATTCTACGGCGATACTTAATGCCAAGGTGATGAGGAACAATATGGCTCCTAGCATAAACAACGCTTGGTAATGCGCTCCACCTGCGGGGGCCTCACCCAATTCCGCCGCTATCGTGGCAGGAATTGTCCGTACCGGTTCGAAGAACGAGGTTGGGATAACGGCGGCGTTTCCGGTTACCATCAATACGGCCATCGTCTCACCGATCGCACGTCCTATACCCAATACGACGGCAGACGTGATGCCAGATATGGAGTAGGGGATGATTACTTTATAGATGGTTTGCCATTGCGTGGCTCCCAATGCCAAGCTGGCCTCTTTCATGGCTCGTGGTGTAGTTCGCATGGCATCTTCCGCTACCGTGATGATGGTCGGCAACGCCATGATCGCTAAAACCACGCTTCCGGCGAAAGCGGTCTCGCCTACCGGAAGGTCTAAGGTCTTTTGGATAAGGGGAACGATCACCACCAATCCGAAAAAACCGTAAACGACTGAGGGAATACCTGCCAATAACTCGATAATCGGCTTTAGCAAATTACGTGTTTTTGTATTGGCGATCTCTGCCATATAGATCGCTACCGCTACTCCGAAGGGGAGGGATAGGACGATCGCACCTATACTTACCAACAGCGTTCCTAGTAATAGAGGGATCAGGCCAAAGATCGGAGCGGGAGCGGAGGTTGGATACCATTTTGTCCCTCCAAAGAATTCCGAAGGTTTGATCGTGGCACCCGATATGATTTTTCCCGTAAAGTTCTCCGACTTGTATTGTTCCGGAAAGAATGCGATAATCCCCGGCTCTTTATGGATAAGTTCATTGATTTTCTCGGGAACATATTGAAACTCGTCACCTAGCTCTTCTTCCGTATAATAATTGGTTAGATCTGAGAACCGGAAGACTAGTATATCTTGATTTTCTCCGTTTAAACCTTCCCAATTGGTGATATTGGCATCGAAGACATCCATGATTTGCTCGGGCGACAAATGTCCGACCGGATTTTCCTGATTCACGGCCAATACATATCCTTCCTCTACCTCCGGGCTGCTAAAAAGACCTGCGGCCTCTTTAAATAAGAAGACAATGATCAACAAGATCGTAAAGCAACTTACGCTTCCACTGATCAAGAATCCTCCTTCCACTAATTTTTCAATAAACTTTCTCACAATCTTTGCCTATTTATTCTGAACGCAAAGAAAGGATATCCATATTAAGAAGCTGTTAAGCCAGTTTGAAAGAATTATTACAAACATATTACACCAGTATCGGCATGGGGCTGTGCCTATATCGATGTGGCCTTATACGTATATCGGCGTAGGGCTACACGTATACTGGCGTAGGCTTAAGGGTATAATGCCATCGCAAAACGGGTCGAAAACTGCTGATTTAGTATTTGTTTTATTGTTTTGGTAGAGAATAGTTCTTCTTAGGGGAATAAGTATAGACTGATAATATTGTCGACTATATTTTAATGTACACACGTACATTGATATTATATGTGGAAAACGACTATTGTAAACGATGGTTTAGACTCGCCGTTTTCGAACGATAGTAGGCTATCGGAATGTGGATAAGTACTTAATTAACACTATTATTAATATTAAATTTTAGATTATGAACAAAAAGTTTTCTACTTTGCTTGTCGGTGCTATGTTAGCATCTGCTATGTCGGTAGGGGCGCAGACTGAGGTTCAAAAGTATGAGTCTAACAAGACTTACTTGTTAGGTGATGGTGTGAACTTCATTTCTGTTGTTGCTGATCCCGATGCGGGGGATTATGGAAAATTGGTGTCTTTACCAGCGGCTCAGGTTAAAGCAACTATCCAAAACACGAGTAATTCCTTGTGGTCTGTAACTGTTACTCAGGGCGCGAATGGTAACGCCCCTAAGTTTACTTACGTGAACAAGGCTACAGGCTTGACCTTGGCGGTCGACGCTAGTAAATTGGATAAGGATACTCCTTCTGTTCCGGCAGTTATTGGGGGTGCGACTTCCGAGTGGTTAAATACGGTTTTGACAGATGCGGGTTCTGGCAAGAAATTGCAGGCTGAAGTCTTGAGATCTTATTTGAACGCTAATACGGTTGCTTATTTGGAATCTACCCCTGCGGGTTTGGTTGTTAAAAAGGCGGCTGCTAATGCTGTTCCTGCCAATGCTTTCAAGGTAGCTCCTTATGAGGCTGCTTTGGTTACCAATATCGATGCGGAAGCACTGAATTCACAATTAGGTACGGCTCCTGAGGGTTGGTTCAACTTGTCTTTCGACAAGGATGTAACGTCTAAAGGGTCTAACTTGTTTGCTAATACGGCTTTGAAAGCTGTGAATGTTAGAGGGACAAAGTATGTAATGTTGATGGCTAAGGATAAGAAGGCTTATGACAAACAAGCTTATATCGTGGCTGATACGCTTTATCATTCAGGCACAGAGTCTGTAGGTCAGTTGGTTAAGTTCGCTTATGCCAATGTAGACGAGCAGACAGAGGGTAAGGGCGCTAATAAGCTGGCTCGTTTACTAGAGGCTTATATGTTCGACTTTGATTATTCTCCTAGTGATGAGCGTTTGATTATCAAAGTAAGGAACTATAAGAAGAAAGGAACAAAGGTTCCTGTTGATGGTGTAGATGGTGCTTATACGGAATGGAGGGAGAATGTAGGAGCAACAGATGACTACTACTTGCGTTTGGCTACTTTGACTACGGCTCGTGAGTTAACGATCGCTTCTGAAGCTTCTTCTGTTGCTGATGCGGCTACTACTCCGGGTTGGAATGACAAAGCGAACGGTATGTTGACTAAGGTTTCTATCGGCATAAGCGCAAATGCTTATGTTCCGACAACTTTAGCGGAAGGTATCTATATGATCCAATTGCGTACTTCTGGTTATAACAAGCGGGGATATGAGAGAACTGACCAATCTGATGGTGATTATTTCATCGCTAACTTGGCGGGTGATTTTAAATATATGCCGCAACAGAGGAATCAGAACTTCGATCACATGCCTGCCGCTCATTGGGTTGTGAAGAAGAACTCTTCTTCCGCTACTTCTCCGGTTACTATCCAAAACCGTGAGTTTGATGATCTATTGACTATTTCGGGTCAATTATTTAAGGCTGGTGACAACAAGTTCTTTGTGAACCAATTGAGTGGTGATACATTGGATTTCATTCCGGTATCTAAAGAAAGCGTAGAGAACGATAAGCTTGGTTACAAGTATGTAACGGAGTTGGATACAGATGTAGAGCGTTATTTGTTCAACTACTTGCATGGTTTGGCCGATGATAAGTTCTTGAGCGTACCGAGCGATAAGGACTCTATCGTACGTGTAGACGAGAACGGTACGAAGTCTAGCTTCCGTTTGGAAATTGCCGTAAAAGACGATAAGTATGGTTATGATGACAAGTTGGTGAGAAATGTATATCGCATTGTTGATAACTGGGGACGTCGCTTAGGCTATGACCAAAAGACTAAGAAGTATGTTTTGTCAGAAACTGCTTATGGTACGTATTTCTTGAAAGAGAACAATGACAAGAGTGGTAAGCATTTCTATACGATTATTCCGGCAAATCTATACTATGGTGTAGATAAAGAAGGAAAATCTTTTATTGCTGTAAAGGATCAGGCAATTAAGAACTATGCTTCTGGTACTGAGTCTGAAGTTTCTTTTAGATCTAATGATTATGCTTCTTCTAAATTGTCTGTAGATGACAATACATTGGATTTGGTAAACGGTGATATCAATGCTAAGTTTATATCTGGTAATTTTGAGGCTCGTAACTCCGCCTTCTCTGTAGAGATCGATGACGCTCCGTTATATCGTCGTTTCAACATCAAGGCTTTAGGTGAGAGCGAAACGGACGGTGCGCAATGCTTGGCATTCGTTGAGAATGTTCGTCGCGAGTACTTGATGGATGAGATGAACCCGAACTTGCAAGACAAGAAGGTTGATTACGCAGGTATCTGGAATGCGGAGCAAGCTAAAGGCAAATTGTTCTTCCATGTGGATACGGCTTGGGTGAAACGTGGTTTGGGTGAGATCAAACCTCAATACTTGATCTCTGTCGCTCGTAACGATCAAGAAGGTGTTGCTACAGAGCCTTGTACAGAGGCTGGTCCTCATATCGACGCTGATGGTCATATTACGGACGATCCTTACAAGTGTGTACACGCTACTCGCGGTAAATTAGGTTTCGTTTACGGTAAGTACATGGTGAACTTCTCTGATTCCGCTCAGGTATTGGTAGACGCTGAAGCTAAGAAGAATCCGTATATGGTTAATTCCCAAAACGCAAGCAACAATAGCTACACTCGCGTAGGTTTCGTTCCGGCTATTAAGGTAGGTGACAGTTTGGTTGTATTGACAAATGGTTTCGAAAAGATGGAACCGGCTAAGTTGGATACGGCAGAAATCTATAAGAACTACCGTGCTAACAAGTTAACTCACTTTATCGTAGACTTGACAGGCGACAAGCACAAGAATGTAACTTGGTCATTCCGCTATGTAAATCCGGAGACTGCTTTGAAGGCTACTGAAAACAACGATGCTAACGCATTCTTGATTGAGTCTAATGTTTATTCATTCGATTATGATAATGATAATGCAGATGACAAGTATAGAACAGTTATAGGTGACAGTAATTTGAATCGTGCGATCGCTCCTACTTATGGTGCCGCTTGGTTGAAGATGCACAATGGTTGCTTGGTATTGACTGATAATGGCTCTCAATTCGATGTAGCTAAGACTAACAATGACGGTGCGTTGGTATTCAACGTAGAGCAAATGGCTGAGGGTGATGAGTTCGTAACTTCCAACGACGAAATCGCCGCTGAGGGTATCGCTATCGTAGCCGGCAACGGTACGGTAACTATCCAGGGCGCAGCCGGTAAGTCTGTAGTTATCACGAACATCCTTGGTAAGGTAGTCGCTGAGACCGTTCTTACTTCTGATAACGCTACAATCGCAGTACTGGCTGGTATCGTAGCCGTGGCTGTAGACGGTGAGGAAGCTGTAAAGGCTATCGTAAAATAAGGTTTATAAAGAAATAACATAAATCGAAAACTCATTCCCGTGCGGATATAGCTCCAAGTACTCCGTGACGGACGAACAGGCGGGAATGGATTAATATTAATACTAAAGTAATAAATTAAAGTTCATCCGCCATTACCTCCGTGAGGAGGGAGGGTGGGAAAAGAATAAGGGAAACGTGTGTCTTATGTACTGCGTTTCCCTTTATTTTTCTAAACTTAAATCCGTATTGTACGAAAAACATATTTGACGGTAAATTCAGTATTTACTTAGGGATGTTCTTTATCATCTGCCTTTTTTCGTTGTTGTTTGAGTATATGCCAGGGATGTGTCAGTACGATATAGAGGCAAGTGTCATGACGGATAATACTATTATTCATAATAAGTTGAGGATGATAGGATTTGAAGAAGTCATGTCATTTGTTTTCATGGAGAAAGGATACAACCGAATACAAAAGAGGCGGCCTTATAGATAGAGCCGCCCCTTCTTAATTCTCCTACGAGCCTGTTGTTATAGCTTATGTATGACTTTCATTAACTGCTCGCCTAAGCCAATTGTATAGCCTTGAGAGACAAATACGACACGGTTGAACGTATCGGCGATCAAGAAGATCGGCAAGGTATTGGCATTTTGCAATTTCATCGCTGTAGCCATTTCCTTTTGGATCGCCCCGTCGATATCCAGACCGTACGTAATCGTGCCCGGTAAATCGCCGAACTCTTTCGGATCGAAGTTCTTATAACCCTTCTCGTCCGGGAAGAGAAGCACGATGCCTCGTCCCCAATCCTCCAGTTCCTTCTTTACGGCGGCAATATCACGCATCGCATGGTTCGTTGGTTCTTGGCGGGAGCCTAGAAGCGCTACGATATAATAACCACGTCCGGTCGTTGCCAGTAAGCTGGTTTCCTCACCGTTGTCCACACGTTTGAATTTATTCTCGGAGTTAAAGTTACCGATCACCTGTATTTCATCCTTATTTTCACGCATCTCTAATTTGATCGGGACGGTCTTGTCTGCCTCCACATTGAAAAACTCGATCTCGGCCAATACGCTACCATTTGCCATACGAGTACCGGTCACTAACATATAATTACCTTCATCCATAGACAACGGGTTTTTCAATAATCCGCTCCAAGTATCTCCCAAGCCCATATCTACGTTACCGCCTCTCTCAAAATTCAAGGTCTGTAAAGTACCGTTCGGCAAAACCTTGGCGATCGTGAAGTGACTGTAATATTTCGGGTCTTGTAGTGCTTTGATCGGCAGGTAAGAAGCGATTACCTTGCCTTGTTTGGCGGTTGTCTGTACGGCAGCCTCGAAATCGACGTCTATCCAAGTGTTGTCCTTGAAGTACTGGATCTTGCGGGCTACCGGCTCGATACGTGCCGGAATACCTAAGCTACGAGCCACGGCCACGAAAAAGATATTACGGGAACCCTTATCTGCGATGCGAGATTTCCAGACACCCATCGGCATGATTGGAATACGTTGTGCGTTTAGTGCGTCGTTAATGGAGACGTTATTTTTCACCCAATCTACCAATGCCTGCGGGTTCTCTACGGCTTGCTTCGCCAAGGAAGGTTCAATGTTTGCGGCGAAGAAACTCTTGTAAGGAGTTAGGAACTCATTAGCTACACGGGGATTCATGATATATTCATTGAACCATTCGTTTTGAACGGTCGGCGTATTGTTCAAATGGTCCGTGAAGACAGATGCGGGTGTATCACGTAGATCCTTAGCGGATACGACATCCAATAAAGCCATTGCCTGCTCACGTTTCTCGGCGGGAGTCTCCCGTAAGAACTTCTCGATCTCCATCCAGTTGCCGCGGCTACCGATCATGAAATCCTCCGTCTTCATCGGATCGATACCCAATTCTTTCGCTAAAGCCTCCGCTTTCTCTTCCGTATAGAACGTGGCTACATATTTATTACGGATAGCGTCTTCCTCCAATAAGCGTTTGGCGTTCGCTTCCTTTTGCTCCGGTGTAACTTCCGCAGGGATAGAGCCGTCCACCGGTGGTACGATATCTAGGGCGATCGTCTCCACATCTCCCGGTTTCTTATTCAAGGCGATCGTAACCTCTCCGTCCTTGCCGAAAGAAACCTTGCTGTAGCCGAACTTGCCGTCTTTGCTGGCCCATACCAACATATCCCCTTTTCCGGCGGATAACGAGCATTTACCATCTGCGTCCGTCTTCTTGCGGGCTACGCTGTTGAACTCGGCATAATTATAAATCTTGAATTCAACCAGAGCGTCCTTCACCGGCTTGCCATTGGCATCCGTAACCGTGATAACTGCTTTGGCCGAAGGCGCGTAATTATCGATCACGTTGATCTCGGTATACCCATCGGTACGTTCCATGACATCCTCTGGGCCATTGTATTTACCAAATACCTTCGTGTGCATCAACATGCCCCGGTAAGCAGGGCCGTTGAACCAACCCAGATTCAATACCGACTCCGGCTCGCAAGCGCCGAGGAAATACCATTTACCATTCACCCAAGCTTCTACCCATGCGTGGTTATCGTCCGTATGCGCCCAGCGAGGCGTATATACCTGACGTGCGGGGATACCCACGGAACGTAAAGCGGCTACTGTGAAGGTAGACTCCTCGCCGCAACGACCGTAAGCGGTCTTTACAGATGCCAAAGGGGAACTTGTGCGGCTATCGGAAGGAGTATAGATAACCTTCTCATGGCACCAGTGATTCACTTCCAGTACTGCGTTGTACAACGAGAGACCTTTCACTCGGTCTTTCAATTCATCAAAGAAAACCATGCGGCTTTCATCCAGATTCTCATTGTTGACTCGTACCGGCAATACGAAATGGCGGAAGATATCCTCAGGGATGCTATCGCCCCAAGGCATCTCATTCCGTGCTTGGAAAGAGGAACGGATGTTTTTCAAATAGAAATCGCCATTATAGTCCGTGATGTCTCCAATCGGCATATAGGCGTACATGAAGGTTAACGCCTCTCTCTCTTCGGGAGTCATTTGATCGTTAAATACTGCGAAAAGGTTTCCGTTAGGCAGAGCGGCCTGTTTCGCTTGGAAATCGTTCTCAACCTCAGCTCGGTAAGCGGCGTCGGTAATAAAATGTTGTTGGTTGTTACAGCTCGTCCATACGAGTAATGTAAACACCAGTGCGAATAGATGTTTTTTGTTCATAAAGTGGATATGTATGTTTGCCAAAAGTAATGATTCTATGCGAGATAGAAAAATTCTCGAACAATTTGTAAGAAAGATTTGTTTTTCTATGGAAAGAATAAATTCAGTCTTCTTGTAAATATGAGACCGGATTTCTTCTTTTTGTGTGATTATAATTGCAAAAAGTTTACGAACTTTGTGACAAAGTATCAAATCACTAATCATAAAACCCGTTTTGCGTATGTTTCAAAATCCTGAGCAAGTGCTATTAATAGCCTCCGTGATCCTGTTTTTTAGTATATTCGCTGGTAAGGCCGGTTATCGTTTTGGTTTACCCGCTTTGTTGTTGTTCCTTGGTGTGGGGATGTTGTTTGGCAGTGATGGCCTGGGTATCCAGTTCAGTGATCCGAATGTAGCCCAATTTATAGGTATGTTGGCGTTGAGTATTATCTTGTTCTCGGGTGGTATGGATACGAAAGTGGCGGAGGTCAAACCTATCGCCTCGCAGGGTGTGGTATTAGCCACGCTCGGAGTACTGGCTACGACTTTTATCACGGGCGGGTTTATCTATTGGTTATTTGGTTTATTTGGCAAATATGTTACGTTGACTTTCCCGGAGTCTTTATTGCTGGCAGCGGTTATGTCTTCTACGGACTCAGCCTCGGTTTTTTCAATTTTGCGCAGTAAAGGGGTTTATTTGAAAGAGCGTCTGCGTCCTACCTTGGAGCTGGAGAGTGGTAGTAATGACCCGATGGCTTATATGCTTACCTTGCTTCTGATCGCTTACATACAAAGCGGAGGTATGAATATTTGGGAAGCCGGGCTATCTTTGGTCATTCAATTATCGGTGGGAGCTATCGCCGGTTTCTTATTGGGGAAACTAGCCGTGTTGATTATCAATAAGATCGATATAGATAACGAGTCTTTGTATCCGATCCTTTTATTGGCTACGGCTTTCTTCACCTTCGCCGCAACGACCTTATGTAAAGGTAATGGCTATTTAGCGGTATATATCGCTGGTTTGGTGGTTGGTAACGCTAAGATTGTTCATAAGAAAAGTATGGGGACGTTCTTTGACGGTTTCGCTTGGTTGTGGCAGATCGTGATGTTCCTTACGTTAGGTTTGCTGGTGAATCCACATGAGTTATTGCCGGTGGCAAGCGTGGGTGTGCTGGTGGGGGTCTTTATGATCTTAATTGCCCGTCCGATTAGCGTGTTCCTTTGCTTGATACCTTATAAGAATTTCTCTTTCAAGGGTAAACTATATATATCATGGGTGGGATTACGTGGGGCGGTTCCAATTATTTTTGCTACCTATCCGATGATCGCTGGGATTGAGCATGCCAGTATGTTCTTTAATATCGTATTCTTTATCACGATTCTTTCTTTGCTGATCCAAGGAACCACGGTTACCCAAGCCGCTAAATGGCTGGATATGGTGGATGAGCCGGAAAGAAAGGATGAGTTTGGCATCGAACTTCCCGAGGAGATCAAGAGTGCAATGAGCGAGATCGATATTACCCCGGCGGTATTATCCCATGGAAATAAATTGATGCAGTTGACTTTACCTGATCATACCTTGGCGGTGATGGTGAAACGGGAAGGCCGCTATTTTATCCCGAAAGGAAATACGGAATTAAAGGAGAATGATAAGTTGTTAATGATCTCCGATAATGACGAGGCGCTTTTGCAGGCCTATGATTCCTTAGGGGTGAAGGATTATACGATGAAGAAAAACTAATGATATTCGTGTTTAAGTAGGGGCGGTGTGTCAATTTGATATTATCAGTATTTGATACACCGCCCTTATCATTATTAGCAGTGGATTTTTTATTCTATATCTAATTCGTGTTCCTTATAATCTACCCATACTTTCATTCTCCCCGCTTTCCGGTTATCCCAGGCATAATAGGGGATGAAAGTAATGGATTGTTGCTCGTTTATCGCCTTGATGATTTCCACTCCATTCAAAAGGTCTGGTTCGAAAGCAGTCTTGAATACTGCATTCGAATCGAGTTCTATCTGATCGAAATGATGGGGGTTGTCCACTTCTTCCATACAATAAACGAGAGGACCGCGTTGGATGGCACGTTTACCTATGTTTTCTGTAACCAAGGGATCTGCCGCCTCTACTTCAACGGGCATATCCATGTCTAACGAGATTACGTCGCCAGATTTCCAGTCGTAGATGATCGCATATCCTTTTTCTTGAGATAAACCCACTTCTTTTCCGTTGATCGTTAAGGTATAATTTCTGCACCAACCGGGTATTCGGAGCCGAATTTCTTTTGGCAGGTCTTTTGTGGAAGAAACCGTGAGTTTGACAGAACCATCCCAAGGGTAATTCGTTTCTTGTCGCAAGATAACATGGCTATCCTCTAGAGTCAATTGGGTTGTATTGCCGATGTAAAGGTTTACCCATAACGCATCCTTGGATGTCGCATAAATATAATTCCCGATAGAAGGTAAGAAGCGGGAGATTTGGCTGGGGCAACAAGCACAACCATACCACTCCTGTCTGTGATGATCTCCTTTGGATTCTAGTGGATTCACATAGAAGAAACGATCTCCAGCCAAAGAAATACCGGCAAGTACGCCATTGTACATGGCACGTTCCAGTATATCCATATATTTAGAGTCGCCTGTAAGTTGATTCATGCGTTGGTTCCAGAATACCATACCAACGGAAGCGCAGGTTTCGCAATAAGCGTCTAGATTTGGTAAATCATAGTCTTTCGTGAATCCCTCGTTATCCTTGGATGAACCGATTCCTCCGGTAATATACATATTTCGTAGTACGACATCATCCCATAAACGATTCATTGCGTCTATATACTCTGTGTCGTTTTTTAAGACGGCTACATCGGCCATGCCACAGTAAAGGTACATACATCTTACCGCATGTCCCGATATGTCAGTAAGTTTCCTGACAGGGTAACTATCTTGATAGTACGCAGGATTCCATGTACCTTCGTTACCCATACTTCCGTGACCATGTCCACGTTCTTCCAATAACCAATAAGCGAAATCCAGATATTTTTGTTCTTGGGTAACTTGGTAGAGTTTCACGAGTGCCAGTTCGATTTCCTCATGTCCCGGTACCCAATGTGCCTTTTCCGGCCCGAATTGTCTCATCATATGGTCTGCCATTCGGATACATACGTCGAGGAGTTTACGTTTACCGGTTGCTTGGAAATAAGCTACTCCTGCTTCTATCATATGTCCGGCGCAATACATCTCGTGTTTGTCCATATTTGTCCACCGTTTTTCCAATCCGGTTAGTGTGTAAAAGGTATTGACATACCCATCCGGTTGTTGCGCAGCTTCGAATTTATCGATCCATTCGTCCGCTTTCTTCTCAAGTTCCGGGTTCGGGTTATTGATTAGGCTGTAAGCAATCCCTTCTAGTGCCTTGTAAACATCGGAATCATCAAAGAAAATACCAGAGTGTTCTCCTTCTCCTTTGGCCGCATTTTCGAAATTACGAATACGTCCGGTTTGATTCTCTATTTGATCGATGCAAACAGGTAGAGTCGTTGAGACGTGCTTGCTGAGTCTGGGAGACCAGAAATTGTCATTGATTTTCACATGGGAGAAATCGATCTGATTAATTACTTTTAAAGGTTGCTCTTTTCTGTTTTCTTTAGAGCTTTGGCAACCCAACAAAAAAAAGGTTGATACGATGAGTATTAGACATTGCTTCATATAGCTTTAGAAATTGTGATTAATAGTTTGCGGGGGATAAAGATAGGAAATTATTCTCAATTTCGGATAATTTATGAGACAGTGTTTATATAGGGATATTCGGTAAATGTCTCTAAAAATAAAATGGCATATGAAGATGACAGTTTATTATAATCATTATCATATGCCATTTTATTGCAAATTTCTTGTATTGTATCTGATAACCCTGAGTGCAGACCTATACTTCCAGTGAATGCCGTGTGTTAGGTTTCTTTTACCGTACCGGGAATTCTGTTATACGTAAAGTCGTACATCCATAGGGGATTAACTCGATCGTCTCTTCATCACCCATCGGTTCGTTGGCTTGCATGAAGAAATTTACGGGGCCGGCGGAACCTTTGAACATTTTCCATGAAGGTAAGATCCGTCCTTTTGTTTTGATCGTGATAGGTGCATTCTCTAGGTTCCATGGGTAAGGGGCGATGTTCTCTACCTTTTTAACGACGAAATTTTTCTCTAGTTCTTCTTTTTTTAAATATTTGCGAACTAAGGAATAATTCCATGGGGAAGTAGAGGTGACTTCATAATACCATTCTCCTTTATGTGAAGACTCTGGTCGTTGATCAACCTTGCGTTCCCATTTCTCATCCATCTTTAGGGAATACAATAATGGGCCTCGTTCGATGACAACCGCATCGTCATACCAATTGCTTGTGGATATACGCATGGGTAGCTCTAGCTGGATATGATCGCCATCTTTCCATTCCCGGTTGATTCGTACGATTTCGCCAGAGTGAGCTGCGATAGAGACAGCCTCGCCATTTATCGTAATCACGGGATTATTACACCAAGCAGGAATTCGCAAGTGAAAAGGGAAAAAGGCTTTCTTGTCTTTCTTGCTAGGGAACGATAAATTGAAATCGATCTTTTCTTCAAAGGGATAATCGGTCTTCTCTGCGATTTTAACCGTGATGTCGTTTCCCACTTGGACAGTCACTTCCGATGGTGCGTAGATAAGTGAAGCGATGCCATTATCGGCGGTGGCAAACCATAGATGTCGTGTGAATTTAGGCCAACCTTGATGTAAATTGGAGGTACAACAAGGATAACCGCTCAATTCTCCGAAAACAATGTCTGTGTCCTCGTGTGGTGAGACAAAGTTACGTCCTTCGCAAGTGATCGCTACTTGATTGACTTGCTGATAATATTGTCGTGCGGAAAAGTCATCCTTGATCTGTGTTGGCAGTACATTGTATGCGACTTTCTCTAAATGATCAGCCCACTGGACATCTCCGGTTATCTCTAACATTTTCTCGAGAGAGAACATCATCTCGACAGCGGTACAGAGTTCCGATCCTTGTGTCGGGTTACCGAAACGTAAAAGTTCATCTCCCGCCCATAATCCTGTAGGAAAACCAATCGTATGGCGCATTTTCCGTACAGCTTCCTTAACCGCTTCCAGATTTTGAGGATTATGGCTCTGTTGGTAATAAATGACAGGTTCCTTGAATCCTTGGGCGAGATTTACACAATGCAGGCTGTTTTGCTGGGCTAAATGATCTTGGTTCAAAAACACGTCAGTCCAATTGAAGGTTTGCTTATGGATTAACTCTCCTAATTCCAAAAGGAAAGGATCGCCCGTGATATTATAAAGCCAATATACGATCATCAGATTATCCCCTCCTCGTTGTTCAGCCCAGAAAGTCCATTTTCCCAAAGGACTTTTAGGCAGTTCAGAAAGCTGGTATTTGAAATAATTAGTGAGGAACGAGATAACTCTTTGATCGTTGGTAGCGGAATAATATTGTTGCAGAACTTTGAGCATAACCATTTTGGGCCACCAATCTTGTGCGTTATCCCGCTGTAGGCCGGGTTCATAGTCTCTGTCTGTATCTGGCCCGAAATATCCGTTAGGCTTTTGAGAAGCCAATGTCCATTCAATCCAAGGCTTTACTTTTTGGATCAAGACCTCATCATTCATGATGTAAGCCAGAGGTAGTAAGCCATCGATCCAGTATGGGCCTCGTTCCCATACGTCTCCATCTCCACCCAACCAACCGTTACGCGGTCCCATTACTTTCGTATAGATAGAATCCAGATGGCCGGTCATTCCCGTACACATTCGTTCCATTTGAATTTTTAGCCAACCCGTAGGTTTAACATCCCCAATAGGCAACTCTATATAAGGTTTAGAGGCTAATGGATAACGATTGTTCGGGTAATTAATGTTGATAGAACCTTCATTTCCCGGCAATGTAGCAGAAACGGAGGCAATAGAGATTAGACTTGATAATGTTATCGTTAATAAATACTTCATTTTTTCGAAATAGAGATTAAGGGAGGGTATGCCTTGTAAGACATACCCTCTATGTTATTATTGATAATTCAGATTTTGTTCCAGATTCGGATTGGTATCTACTACTTTTTGAGGTAAGGGAAATACCGTTTTATAATCTCCATTCGGCTCATGAGATAACCATTTAGCTTTTGTGAAATGACCGAAACGTATCATATCTCTCCGGCGATAAGATTCTCCAGCGAATTCCCAACCTAGTTCATCATAGAAACGTCCGAATTTTTCCGGATAAACTTGATTTTGCGAAGTTAATACATAGTTTTCTACCGTACCGTATTTGTAACAGGATTTTTCTTGTAATTGCGCTCCTGAGACAATCGCTTTTTCAGGATGTTCTTTAAATGCTCTTTTTCTGACCATACTGACAATAGACGCTGCTTGATCTGCTTTCCCAGTACGTAAAAGGCATTCTGCTTTCATCATATGGACTTGCGTAAGTCTGAATAAGACCAAATCATTATTTAGTTCACTTCTGGCTCCCATCTCAACCTCATATTTTAACCAGCGATATCCTTCTGCCTCACCGGTGAAAATTCCGTTGGGCATTTTGTTGACGAAGATAAGAGGTTGTCCCATTAAGTCATAAGAGCCTGTAAGAGGTGTCCCATCGGATGCGTATTGGGGACCTCCTAGCCAAGTCGCATTTAAACGTTCGTCATCTGGATCATAGGTGTCGATGAATTGAGGTATTCCTTTATAGGCCCCAGCTCCCCAAGGGCTTCCAACTAGATCATACGTTTTTTGGTTTGCTCCGTGTAAGGCGGCTAAATGATAGTTAAATCCAGTGGCAAATATTTCATCATAAGGAATGACTAATATATTTTCTAATGAGTTTTCATTGTGTGCCTTAAATGGATCGCTATAATTAATGTCTAAACTGTATTTTCCTGAATTAATGATATCATCGCACTCTTGAATACAAGCATTCCATTGGGGATCACCTGTATATACTTCTGCGTTCAAATATACGTTAGCGAGGAGGGCTTTAGCTCCCCATAATGTGAATCTTCCATAATTAGATTCATTTTTCTCTGTTGGGAGATCGCTGAAAGACTCTTTTAGTTCTTTGACTATAAAATCATAAAGATCCTTCTGGGATGTTTTTACAGGTAATTCTGAGGTGGGTTCCGTTACTAAAGGAGCATCTCCGAAATTATCCATGATGTACCAGTAATAGAAAGCACGTAATGCTCGAGATTCAGCGATCATGGCAGCCTTGTTTTCATTTGCGGCAAAAGGAAAATCATCTTGGTTGATAATGCTGATAGCCCGGTTTGCCAAGATAATTCCGGAATAGCAAACTTCCCATAAACGATTCACTTGTAATTGTTCGGAGTTCCATGAATGTTGATGCATTCTACGAAATACACCTCCATCATCCCAACCGGAACCATTAGCGGGGAACACTGCGGCATCGGTACATATTTCTTGACTCAGCATTGGAGCTTGTCCGGAACCGCAATATCCCCAATCTTGAAGATTGGTATAAGCGGCACCAACCACTTTAGTTGCGTCTCCAGCTTCATATTTATAACTATCTTCAGTAATGTCAGAGAAGATTTCTTCGGTTAGGTCTGTGCAGGAAATAAAATTCAATGAACAGCAGCCTAATAATAAGATATTTATATGTTTTTTAATTGTATTCATGAGTTTATTTATTTTAAAAAGTAAACATTGCGCCTAAAGTAAAGGAACGTGTAGAAGGGTAACGGCCTAATTCATCACATCCGGGATTAAGTCCTTGCGTATTAACCTCAGGGTCTAATCCACTGTATCCTGTAAATGTGAATAGGTTATTACCGGTTGCGTATATACGTATCCTTTTTAGATAATCATTCTTAAGTTTTAAGGTATAACCAATGGTGATATTATCAATTTTCCAAAAGTTTCCTCTTTCGATGAAATAGCTAACATATTGAAGTTCCTGTTGGTCGTTTAGTACAGTCTTTCCATACTTCGGTTCATAAGCTGTGGCAAGCAAATTTCCCCGGGTCAAGTTTACGGGACATTCATAAAACATGCGGGGGTAATTGAGGATGTCATAGTCGAATGCACCTCGCATAGTTATACCTAAGTCGAAATTTTTGAAGGTAAAACTGTTATCCCAGCTTAATAGATGTTTGGGCAGGCCATTTCCAATAATTTTTTTATCTTCTGCTTGTTGCTCTGAGATCGGTTTTGGATTACCGTTTTTATCTTCAATAATCCAACGTCCTTCGCTATCTATATCGATCGTTTTAAAACCGTAGAAGTTACCAACCTCACCCCCTTCAAATATTCGATGGGTATATTGTTGGATAGGTTCGCCAGTCCAGCCATCTTCTATATAACCGGATTTTAATTGGAATTCCTCGTTTGATAGGGCAACCAACTTATTTTTGTTGGTCGAATAATTAAAGCTAGTTGTCCATGAGAATTCTTTTGTTTGTACTGGGATTGCACTGAGGTGTATCTCTAGTCCTTTATTTTGCATAGTTCCTGCGTTTGCGAGGATTTCCTGATATAAATAAGGAGGAGTGGCTACTTGATAGTTCCATAGCATATCTTTTGTCGTGCGTTTATAAAGGTCTATAGATCCACTGATACGGTTATCAAGGACACCGAAGTCTACTCCTAAGTTCCACTCTTCTTTTTTCTCCCAACGTAAGTTCGGGTTGGCGTTACTTGAAGGCTTTAACGTAGGAAGCCAACCGGAACCTGTATAAAGATTTTTATTGCTGGTCAAGCGGCTTAATGACATATATGGATCTTCAGGAATGGAACCCGTTACACCAAAACCTAAACGAGCTTTCAAGCTACTGATAAAACGTAAGGAGCTCATGAATTCCTCATTATGTATATTCCAACCTACGGATACGGCAGGAAAATTTCCCCATTTATAATTAGCTCCGAATTGTGTAGCTCCTTCATGACGGATACTGACAGATGCTAAATAACGATCATTAAAGCTATAATTGACACGAGCAAATACGCCTATTAGCTTAGCTTTCGTTTTTTCTGACTTTTCTCCAACTTCTCCTCTTTTTAAGGCAGCTCCAGCTCCCATATTATTGTAGCTATATTGATCGGATGGGAAATCCCAGTTTTGCATCCAATAATTTTCATAGGTATTGTCTTGATAAGAATAACCCGCTAAACCAGTAAGATTATGAGCGCCAAAATTATTTTTGTATTGGGCTGTGATCTCTAACAGATTATCGATAGAAGCTGTTGTTCCACGAGAAGCAAACCCGTTTTTGCCATTGCGGACAGTTGATATGTGTTTTTTAGTTTCAGCATATCCGCAGGTTTGATTATAAGAGGTTCTCGACACTAATGCTTTTACGAAAAATTCATCTATGGGAGTCAATGTAACGGTTCCGAATGTACGTAATTGGGTACTTTTATTCTCGCCATTACTTTCATATAGCGTAGCTACCGGATTCATATATCCGTTCATTGTCGGATGCTCAATCCAGTTTCCGTTATCGTCTTTCGGACGTTCAGTTGGAATATTGATTAACGCATTTCGGTAAATTTCCCCATTGAAGCTTTTGCCATCTCCTAAGGCTGTATATCTTTGTTCTTTACCCATGATGTTTAAATTAAACTTCAATAAGTTATCCCACATAGAATGGTTGATTTCCAATCGTGTGGTTAACACTCTATTGTCTGAACGTTTGATAATGCCTTGGCCTGACTTATAGTTTATGTTTGCGATGTAATTAGAGTTGCGATTACCTCCGCGTAGACTGGCATTCGTTACGTAAGAAATAGGAGTCCTTAATATCTGGTCTAGCCAATCTGTATCGTAACCATAATCAATAGCGCCGGGTTTCCCTTGTTTTACTAATTGACGGTATTGATTGGCATCCATCATATCTAATCTTTTTTTGATTTGCTGGGTAGTGACATAGGCTTGAATATCAATAGTTACAGGTATTTCTCCTTTTACTTTTTTTGTAGTGATGAAAATAACACCATTATTTCCTCTGGTTCCATAAATAGCGGCGGCTGAGCCGTCTTTTATAACATCTATGCTTTCGATATCTTCTGGTGCAACAGTGCTCATATCACCCGGAACTCCATCGACAATAACTAATGGAACCCGGTCTCCTTTTAGTGAGCCGATACCACGCAATACAATTTGAGATGAAGACGTCGGATCACCGTTAGGCATGACAATGCCAAGTCCCGCAACCTTTCCTTGAAGCAACTGGGCAGCGTCTTGTACTGAACCTTGAATGAACGTTTCACTTTTTATGCTGGAAATAGATGAAGTTAATTCCCCTTTTTTCTGTGTACCGTAGCCAACCACTACCACCTCGTCTAATTGTTGCGTATCTTCTACTAAACGGATATTGATTTGTTGTTTCCCATTTACTGGAACATCTTGTGTCAAATATCCGATATAGGAAATCTGCAAGATGGCAGAAACAGGAACATCTAACGTATAATTACCATCTATATCTGTAATAGTTCCGTTAGTTGTTCCTTTTATAACGACGTTAGCGCCGATAATAGGTTCTCCAGATTTATCTGTAATTGTTCCTGAGACCTTATTGTTATCCTGTTGTTGTTCTGCTTTTTCTTCTTTCTTCATCAACATGATATTACTGCCCTCAATCGCATATCCAATATTCGTGTTTCTGAAAATTTGTGACAAAACATCCATTACCGTTTGGTCTTGAGCGTGTACGGATGCTTTACGGTTTAAGTCGATTTCATTTGTATTATAAATGAATAAATAATCGGTTTGCTGTTCTATCTGTTCTAAAATTGAATGCGTAGATTCATTATTAGCATTGATATTGACGTGCATCGTTTGTGAATGTACGGATGCGAGTAAGCTGAAACTGAATACAAATAATGCAATGAATGTTAATCTCATTATTCGAAATGTTTTGTCTTCTGTGTTAAAAGAGGACATAAAATGCCCGTTACAAATTTTTTTCATACATTTGTAATGTCTTATTTGTTAGTACTAAATGAATTTATTTTCGCAAGTCTGGTACTGACTTATGGAAGGGGGATGTTGCAGCATCTCCCTTTTTGTGTAATTTGTGCTGTTAATTGTTTGTTATGTTTTCATTCTCTATATTCTGTATTTAAAAGGTTAACGACTAAATATTTATTTTATCACGATTAGATTCGTCTCTTCATTTTTTGTATAAGTGAAATTATGCTTTAATTGTAATACTTTCAATACATGGTCAATTCCGTCTTTGATACGGAATTTGCCGGAATAACGGTATTGAAGTAAGGATGGTCGTTGAACATCAATTTTAATATCATAATAAAGCTGTAGCTTTTCTATTAAACTTTGGATCGACTCGTCTTCGAAACAGAATAATCCCTCTTTCCATTTAAAGTAGTTGTAGTCAGGAATATGGGATGTATTTAATCCTTCCTGACTTGCGATCGCCATCTCGTTCGGTTTTAGGCGTAATCTCTTCGGCATAGTTGAGGAAGAGATTTCTACGCTGCCCTTTAATAATGCTGTCTCAAATAAAGGACTGTTGTGATATGCCTTAACATTAAATTCGGTACCCAATACATGAATTGCGTATTTTTCGGTTTGTACGGTAAAAGGACGTTTTTTGTCATGATGTACAGAAAAATACCCTTCTCCGTTAAGTTCTACGTTCCGTTTATTTGTGCCGAATTTATTAGGAAATTTCAATGTCGAGCGAGAGTTGAGCCAAACATGTGTCCCGTCCGCTAAAGTTAACTCAGCTCGCTGACCTGTGGGTACATGGATGGTTTGTATTTGTATATCCTCTAGCTTTTGTTCTACGAATTGTTTAGTAACAAAAATTCCAATTAAAAAGATCGCTGCTATTTTTAGTGTTTCGATTGCGATACGTCGAATTGTTGGAATGAATTTTTTATGAAGTGTTTTTTGCTCTGTATCCGTATGCCAAAGTGAAATATCATATAATTTACGTAAAGCCAGAAATTCACGCATGTTATCAGGGCTTTCGTCCAGCCATGACACTACTTTCAGTCTCTCTTCTTCGGAAACCTTACCTCTTATGTACCGTTGTAGTAATTGCTCCATGAATGTCTGTTAATTTGTTTTCTGTTATAAAAACAACGCTGTGCGCTAAATCCCTAGTGGGAAAATGAAAAAAATTAAGAAAAAAGAAAATAAAATAAGGGTAGATAGTCTTTCAAGTTGATACGCAAAGCTTTTAAAGCTTTGGTTATGTGGTATTCTACACCTTTTATGGTGAGGTTTGTCTCATCCGCTATTTCTTTTACGGTTTTATTCTCGAAGCGGCTCATCTCGAATATTCGATGAGTTTGTTCTGGTAAGTTTTTTAAAGTTTTGTGGATGATCCTATTGACCTCATCGGAGAAGATCTCTTTCGGATCGCAAGCCTCGAGTGTGGAAATTCTAATGCTTAGTTCTCTATTCTTTATTTCCTCTAAATTTTCAATAGCGGCATCATGTATGGCTTTATGGCGTAAATAGTTAAGGGCTTTATTTTTCAAAATCGTGAGCAATAAGGCTTCTGTTATCTCGTTTTCTCCAGCAGAGACCAGTCGCCAATATTTTACAAGCGATTCAGCTACGATATCCTCAGCCACCATGTCATCATGTACATATGATTTGGTGAACAGGAATGACCGTCGGTAATTCCGTTCATAAATGATATTAAAATCGTCTCCTTTCATCTTCAATACAGATTTAGCGGTAAAAGTAGGAATTTTTGATAGAAAAATAGTTAAAGTAATCATACTTTTATTTTCCCCGCTTTCCGGTTATTGTTGCTTCTCCTTTTTGGGTGGAGATCAGTCTCCAATACTTCACAAGAGAATCGGATACGATATCTTCTGCTATCATATCATCTGATTTAGCGAACATGAACGATCGTTGATAGTTTCGTTCGCAAATAATGTTAAAATTGTCTTTTGCCATTATAAGCTGAGTAATAAAAATAAGATTACATGACTTCTGAAGTAAAACTAAGTTCTGCAAAGTTCCTAGGGAACTATTTTCTTTACTCCTACAGAAGACAAAAGTTTCGTGCTGAAGAAACCTTAGTTTCCCTATATAGAAACAAAAGTTTCCTAAGCGGAAAACAAAGGTTTTAGCGGTATAAAACTTTAGTTTTTCATGGATAAAAACTGTATAAGCTTATATGTTAATATTTTATCTATATCAAGAAGAGGCCGTATAATGATATACGGCGAATGTGGGGAGATCGTTCTGTTTAGAGATAGAAAAGCAGTAAATGATGGTAGATAGGGCCTGATAATTGTAGATAAATTGGATATTTTTGAACCTTAGCATGTAAGAGAGAGTACTGTTCGTGAGTTGATGAAGGAGATCTCCTCATTGGCTATTCGCTTATCTGGATTTGGGAAAATTACGAGATCAAATACGAAACATCTCGTTTCTTTCGTTGTTATATGGAGGATTATCCATATATTTGTAAATAAACCAGGTAAGTTTATGGCAGCGAAGAAAGATAGAGTACTTTGGGCGGATGACGAGATTGATTTGTTGAAACCGCATATCTTGTTCTTGCAGGACAAAGGGTATGAGATCGTTCCGGTGGTGAGCGGGCAAGACGCCATTGACTGCTGTAAGGAACAATCGTTTGATATTATTTTTCTCGATGAGAATATGCCCGGCTTGACGGGGTTGGAGACGCTGTCGCATATCAAGGAGATCGCTCCGAATGTGCCGGTCGTGATGGTGACTAAAAGTGAGGAGGAAAGTATCATGAATCAGGCGATCGGAAATAAGATCGCGGATTATTTGATCAAACCGGTAAATCCCAACCAATTGCTTCTCTCTATCAAGAAGAATGTCCATAAGAACGTGATTATCTCCGAGACGACCACGGTGGGTTATCAGCAGGAATTCGGTCGTATAGGTATGCAAATCAATGATTCCTTGACGACGGATGATTGGATGGATGTCTATAAGAAACTGGTGTACTGGGAACTGGAACTGGAAAGCAGCCAAGTGGCAATGACAGATATGCTCCGTATGCAGAAGGAAGAGGCCAATAACGCTTTTGCCAAATTCGTGAAGAAGAATTATGTGGACTGGATACAGAATCCGGCCGATCGCCCGTTGATGAGCCCCGACCTGTTTAAGAAGAAGGTTTTCCCAATGTTGGATAATGACGAGAAGGTTTTCTTTATATTGATCGATAATTTCCGGCTGGATCAATGGCGGGTGGTAAAAGAATTGCTTACTGAATATTTTACGTTTGACGAGAGCTTGTATTATAGCATACTGCCAACCGCCACGCAATATGCCCGCAACTCCATATTCTCGGGCTTGATGCCTTCGCAAATAGAGCGGATGTTTCCGGATTTGTGGGTAGATGAGGAGAGCGAGGAAGGTAAGAATTTGAATGAGGCTCCACTGATTCAAACCCAGATCGATCGGTTCCGTAAGAAATATACCTTCTCATATAATAAAGTACACGATTCCCAATATGGAGAGAAGTTGTTGGCTACGATCCCTTCTCTTACTCGTAATCAACTGAATGTGATTGTGCTGAACTTCGTGGATATGCTTTCGCATGCTCGTACGGAGAGTAAGATGATCCGTGAGTTGGCGCAAAGCGAGGCGGCCTATCGCAGCTTGACTAAATCATGGTTCCAGCACTCTTCTACGCTCGAGTTGTTCAAGCGTATAGCGGAGCGGGGTGGAAAAGTAATCGTTACGACCGATCATGGAACGATCCGGGTAACGGATCCGATCAAGGTGATAGGCGATAAAAACACGAATACCAATCTACGCTATAAAGTAGGCAAGAGTTTGAACTACAATCCGAAAGAGGTATTCGAGATACGGGATCCGGAAAAAGTAGGACTTCCCTCCCCGAATCTAAGCAGTAAGTATATTTTCGCCTACGGAGAGAATTTCTTCGCTTATCCGAATAATTATAACTATTACGTATCCTATTATAAAAATACATTCCAGCACGGAGGAATCTCGATGGAGGAGATGTTGGTGCCATTTATTACGATGGAACCGAAATGATAATGTGCCGATAAGTTGCGTATATCATAAATATCACGAACTTTGCAGTCCATATAAACTGTAAACACGAATGTTATGAGCATACTGAAAATAGAAAGTTTGGATAAGATCCATGAGGCGGCTAAGGCGTTTATCGCCGGGATGGATGATCGTACGGTCTTTGCCTTCTATGGTCCGATGGGGGCCGGTAAGACTACCTTTATCAAGGCGATCTGTGAGGAATTGGGTGTGGAGGACGTGATCAACAGTCCCACATTCGCTATTATCAATGAGTACCGTAGCGATACGACGGGAGAATTGATCTATCACTTTGATTTTTACCGGATCAATAAATTGAGTGAGGCCGAAGATATCGGAACGGAAGATTATTTCTATAGCGGGGCTTTATGCTTTATCGAATGGCCGGAGAAAATAGATGAGTTGTTGCCCGGAGATGTGGTAGGTGTAACGATCTCGGAGAATCTGGACGGTTCACGTACTGTAGAGGTTAAGTAAGTCTATGGGTCCTTCCGAATACTTTATCTTAGTCTTATTTATCGCTCTGGGATTGTTTTCAATCGTAGCGGCGATCTTTAATTTGGATTGGTACTTTAAAACCAGCGGGGCGATGACTTTCGTGAACTGGTTCGGTCGTGGCGGCGCACGTGTCTTCTATGCGTTGCTGGGAGTCGGGCTGATCGCTTGTGGGGTGCTGGGACTTATATCCTAAGGCACTCGCAGTATATATTCTACAAGGAGGGAAAAGTTATACTGGATTATTGCTATCTTTGTCTGAGACATCAAACAATAAGCTTTATGATAGCAGGAATACGGAAATTACCTATCGGGGTGCAGAGTTTTGAGTATTTGCGTAAGGAGAATTATCTTTATGTGGATAAGACCGAATTGGTTTATCAACTGGTGACAATGGGAAAGCCCTATTTCCTGAGCCGCCCCCGTCGTTTCGGCAAGAGCTTGTTGATCTCTACCTTGGAAGCCTATTTCAAGGGAAAAAAGGAATTGTTTGAGGGATTGGCGATCGAGAAGTTGGAGCGGGATTGGATTTCTTATCCTGTATTGCATCTGGATCTGAACGCCGAGAAATATGATTCCCCCGAGCGTCTGGTGTCTATCCTTTCCCGTCATTTGAATGTATGGGAGGATTGTTGGGGCAAAGATGAGCGGGAGGTTACGGTATCCGATCGTTTTATCGGCGTGATAGCCCGGGCTTATAAGCGGACCGGACGTGGTGTCGTGGTGTTGGTGGATGAATATGATAAGCCTTTGCTTCAGGCGCTTACGGATGAAAAGTTACTGGATGATTACCGGAATACCTTAAAAGGTTTCTATGGCGTATTGAAAAGCGCGGATCGTTTCTTGAGATTCGTATTCCTGACCGGAGTTACCAAGTTCTCCCAAGTGAGTGTCTTTAGCGACCTGAACCAGTTGAACGATATCAGCCTGGATTACGATTATGCCACCTTGTGCGGGATTACGCATGATGAGTTGCTTCATACGTTTGCTCCGGAATTGAAGAAAATGGCGGAGGTGCAGGAATGCCGGGAGGAAGAGGTGGTCGCCCGGATGATGTGTCAATACGACGGTTATCATTTTCACCCTTCCTGCGAGGGAGTCTTTAATCCCTTCAGCACCTTGAGTTGCCTGCAAAAGAAAGAGTTCGGCAGTTATTGGTTCCAGACCGGAACCCCTACCTTCCTGGTGAAACTGCTGCAAGATAGCGAGTACGACCTCCGTACATTGATAGATGGCGTAGAGGCGGAGGCCTCCTCTTTCGCCGAGTACCGTGCGAGCGGTAATAATCCGATCCCGCTGATATACCAAAGCGGTTATTTGACGATCAAAGGGTATGATAAGGAGTTCGGCCTCTACTCTTTGGGTTTCCCAAATGATGAGGTTCGATACGGCTTCCTTAATTTCATCCTTCCTTTCTACAGTTCTATCACGGATGACGAGAAAGGTTTTTATATCGGTAAATTCATCCGTGAATTGAGATCCGGTGACGCGGATGCCTTCCTTACCCGTCTGAAAGCCTTCTTCGCCGACTTCCCCTATGAGTTGAACGCAAAGACGGAACGCCACTATCAGGTGGTATTCTATCTGGTCTTTAAGTTGATGGGCCAGTTCTGCGAGGCGGAGGTGAAAAGTGCCAAAGGCCGTGTGGACGCCGTGGTGAAAACCTCCGATTATATTTATGTCTTCGAGTTCAAGCTGGACGGCTCGGTGGAGGATGCGTTGAGGCAGATCAACGAGAAGGGCTATCTGTTCCCTTATCAGGCCGACGGCCGGCGGTTGGTAAAGATAGGGGGCTCTTTCAGCAAGGAGGAACGGAACCTGGATCGTTGGGAGATCGTTTTGACATGATACAGATTTACTTCACACGCAATTAACAATTAAAAGAACGTGTGTA
>ERZ778496.336-NODE-336-length-49520-cov-9.073668_pt1 | contig 49520 bp, 41 predicted proteins | sample MGYA00433099_ERZ778496 | MGnify/ENA primary metagenome ERZ778496 (study PRJEB29527, sample SAMN07138962) | mouse gut metagenome | material: feces | host: mouse | place: China:Nanjing | collected 2016-01-25 ...
TCCGGCGCCTGCGGCGCCGGAATTCTTCTTTACCCATCTATATACTTTGATGTACTAAATTCATTATGAATATTTGAAGAGCTTAATAAACTATTTGTTATATTTGCAAATAATAATTGCAGTATAATATGAATGCATTAGCCGCCGATCTTAATTTGCTCGTAGAAGCAGTTCAATCTATTTCATCAAGTAAAAACTATTGGTTTATTAGAACTCAAACCGGAAGTTTATATCAGACTTTTATTGATAATAATTATGTTTCAATTGGGCACAAAGAAGTGCCTGTACAGTTTCTTACAACAAAAAAGAACATATACGCAACCAATGAATCATCAATAATTAAAGAAATAAAAAGCATGATAAAATCTTATCATGCTTCAGACGAACCGCCTTTAAACGAGCGAAGCATATCTCTTATTGCATCTCAAATAGTTAGATTTGTATATGATATTAAAGTGGGTGATATTATTATCATACCATCTTCAAAATCTAATGAAATAAATTTTGGGGTTATAGAGAATGAACAATTGGTAGATGCCGATTATAATAAAAATGAAGATGCAGCTTGCCTTAAAAGGCATGTTAGATGGATTCGCGAGGTAAAAAGGCGTGAGTTAGATCCATATTTATATCGGATGTTTAATGCGCAACAAGCAGTAAATAAAGTTAATGATTATGCCGAAATCATCGAGAGGTCCATTAACGATTTATTCATACTGGATGAGGAAGCCCATTTTATAATTAATGTTAAGTCTGACACGATTGCAGCAAAAGACTTATTTGGATTAGGTTCTAATCTAATGGGGATATTAGATGAGATTTCCGAAAAATTTAAATTGGGTATAAGCTCTGATGATTTACAAGTTACAATAAATATTAATAGCCCAGGCAAAATTGATATCAAATCAAAAATAAAGTCTACAACTATAGTTTTGGGGATAATATTATTGCTTTGTGGTGGTGGATATGAAACCGCAGATGGGACTAAATTATCGACAGATGGTCTGCCTGGAATAATTAAAGAGATTGATAACTTTTTGAATCACAGACAGGAACGAAAATTGAAAGAGGATATTTTAGCCACATATAGAGATAGTTTGCAAATTAAAGAACCGGAAGACTTGGTATTGTTATTAAAACAATTTAGTGAGAATAAAGATATTGCTAAATAATCCATGAGTGCCATTATCAATATAGTGTCAATAATATCCGCATTTGGCTTTGGTGTAGGATGTTTATACTTATTGATGGATGCTACAATAGGTCGAATAAAAGTCTTACATTCTAAATTTGAGTGGTTGGGATTTCAAATAAAAGATTTTGTATTTTTAATTTTGGCTGTTATTTTTTTATTGTCTAATTTTTCGTTTGTTCGACCATTATAAAATAGCCCCTATGGGTTACAGCATTTCGGAGCAGCAAAGACTCAAGAGTTTGGAATCTCTGTTGTGTCCGATTCATCATCGACATGCTACGATAGATTTTCCCGTAACTGGTGGTGTCTGTGTTTCTAAATGCTGTTGCAAGAAATTCGAGCAGCGAATCCTATTCAAAGTTCATACTTTGATTCCTCGGATTATCGAAGCAAGAAAATAAAAACAATCCAAACATATTGGATTGAGCTTTTTCAATAGTCCAAAGCCACAAGTTGTTCAGTAATGGCTAAATAGATTCCCTGCCTATTTAACATTGCCTCGTTTACACATACCCACATTTAAGTTCCGTCAGCCTTATTCTCTCCGTTGGCTTGGTTAGGAATCCGATGAATCGTTGTATATCGGTTTGCTTTCGGGTGTTGTAGCGATATGCAAATTCATCGCAGTACATTTGGAGGTATTTGGGTGTTACTACATGATAGATTCCTCTCAATCCTCGTTTGAGTTGCGACCAGAAGCCCTCTATGCCGTTAGTGTGAAATCCCCGTTCGTTTACATAGTTTCGGGTATGATGCGTTACCACCTCGTGCCGGTAGTCGCGGGATAATCCTCGGTAAGCTACCCATTCATCGGTTACTACGGTAGAACCTTCCTTTACTAATCCGTAGACGATGGTTTTCAAGGTACGGCTGCCCGTATCTGGTACAACAATCGTATAAACCTTGTCGTCGGTCAATACTCCGACTACGGGTGTTTTCTGTTTGATGCTTCGGCCTCGGTTGAATTTGAATCTTCCTTTGTTTTTGCCGCCTACATAGGTTTCGTCGATTTGAACGACACCCTCGAATTTTGGCAATTCCCAATCGTTGAGATTGTGTCTTATTCTGCCAAGGAGAAACCATGCGGTTTTCTGTGTTACTCCGAGGTCTTTGGAGAGTTGTACGCTGCTTATTCCTTTCTTGTGTGAGAGGAACATATAGATCGCATAGAACCATTTGTCGAGCGGGATGTTGCTCCCCTCGAACATAGTTCTTGTTGTTACGTTGAATCGTCGTTTACAATGCCGACATTTGTATAATCCGTTGAATACACCCCCGAACCGCAGTTTATAATGGCGTTCGGATGAATGGTTACAATGCGGGCAGGTGGGCACTCCGTTCCATTTGTGTTGTTCCATAAACTCCCGGCATCGGTTTGCATTGGGAAGAGATTTCATCAGGTCGATAAACGACTTAATCGTGAGTGCCATTGTTTTGCCATTAAATGGCAGATAATACAGTTTTCGGTTATCGCATATAATTATATTTTGTATTATAAATATAATAAAAGTTTATTACATGATAAAATACTGAATAACAAAAGTTTAACGAAATCAATAATATATTTCATCAAACCAAAATCCAAGAAACGAATATGTCGAAAGCATCTTTTAACGAAGCGATGACGAGGGCGGGATTCAACGATACGACGACCAAAATCGGCAAAGACAATTTGAAAGCATGCTTCAATGAATTGAAAACCGCAGGTTCTTCGAGTGCTGTGGATGCGGCTTTTGCTTGGGCGGGATTCAATACTTCCGGATATAAAATCAGCAAGGCCGGAGTCAAAAGAGTGCTGGACGCATTGAAGACCGGTTATACTTCGACAACAGCAGTCGATAATGCCATGTCGGCAGCCGGATTCAATAACACAACGAAAATCAGCAAAGCGGGATTGAAAAACGTACTGAATGCGTTTCGGGATATGGTATTCGCAGATATACCGGTTATACTTGTCGGAGCGAGCGGTACCATTGTAAAAACAACGATACAGCAACCATAGGCATTTATCGTAATAGGTCTGTATGGCATGTCGGATAAATGACTATCTTTGCTATTGCAAACCAAATTAAAACATTACGATTATGCGTAAACAAATTCTTTGCATGATGTTATGCGCCTGTGTATATGCATCATGCGATCCAAATGCTGGGGGGGGGTATTCGATGAGCCGATAAAGCCGGTAGAACCACCCGTTGAAGAACCGGAAGAACCGACTACGCCGCCCTCGACTGAAGATTTACTAACAATCAAAATCGAAGACGATATTATGGCAGTAGTTGGAACGAATACATGGAATGCGATTGCCTACGGGAATGGAAAATATGTGGCAGTAGGAACAAACGGTTATGTTACGACCTCGACGGATGGGAAGAATTGGACAACGCCTGAACAACGATTGCGCACATCGGGTAAAAGAATTGTCTATGCAAATGGTTATTTTCTTGTTAGTCTTTATTTTGGCTCGTTTAGTAAGTCCTTTGATGCGGAAACTTGGACATATACCAGTCGAATCGGTTCAAATTTATCCGATTGGTATGATATTGTGCATGGAAACGGTATTTGGGTTGCGGTAGGAGAGAACGGCAGCAGGGGTTACATAACCTCATCTGCCGACGGTTCGTCGTGGACCGAACCGACCATACACACCGAGGTCGAAACAATATATAGCGTCGCATATGGCAACGGCAAATTCATAGCGACCGGTACCGGCGGTTACATTTTCACTTCCGAAGACGGACAAAATTGGGAGTCGGTCAAAATTGATGCCTTTCGGTCGATACTATTTGAGAAAATCATTTATGCTAATGGGCTGTTTGTCGCGTGTGGTTGGCAATATACCGATACTTACATTGGGTGCATTGTTACGTCTACTGACGGAGTAACATGGTCGGAACCCTATAAAACAGAATATAGCAAATGGTTGAATATAGCCTATCGTAATGGATTATTCGTTTGTGTGGGAACAAATGCCAAGGCCAGTGCATGCAAGTCTGTTGATGGTAAAAATTGGACTTTATTTCAGATCACGGACGAAGACGGAAATAAGGTAAGCAAAACTTTGTATGATGTTATAATGATGCTATAAACATATCCTATCCTAAATACATAAACGCCGTGCTTTTCTTGCACGGCGTTTTGTTTGTTTTAAATTGGTACATCAAAGTATATAGATGGGCTTCTTTATTTATATATAAGGTACAAACACAGGAAGTCCCCCGGCGCCGTGTTTGGTCGGTTCCGGGAGACTTCGAGGAAAGAGGATTGTTCGTTCTGGGGGGGGGTATCTGTTCTTAAATGATACTACGCATTTTATACGCGTCCGAGGCTCGGGGTTTCACCTCATAAAACCGAGAGTTGACTGTCTGTCGAACCATATATCCATAACGCCTTCTGAAGAGGTGAAAACGTCGGAAAATGGAACGGCACCACCGGAGAAATAAAAAACAGAAAGCAAAAACCCGAAAGAGAGAATTCGGGATTTCGATGTTACTGACAGAACGAAGAATTGTTTGTTTCTGACGTCAGCAAAAAACAAGGGGAGATTTGTCTTGGCGGGTTTCGCTTGTTTCTGCGCTGCTGTGCACCGCAATCGTCGTATTCAAAGAATCAAGCGCGCGAACGACGATACGCAAAAACGAACTTGCTGCAAGACGAAACAAAGATACAACCTGAAAAACCGTTTGTCAAGAGGGGAACACAAAAAAATAATAATTCTGCGCGGCGCCCGGCTTGTGCTTGCAGCACGACCGCCCCGGCCGGGTCCGCGAGTGGCAGCGGCGGATGTCATTCTGAACGAAGTGAACCGACGAACGAAGCACGTGCAGAGACTGCTTGCAGGCTATGCACTCAAATGAATAATGAATAGAGAATAATTAATAATAGGCATGTGTCATGTTGAGCGCAGCGAAACATCTGTACGCCGAGTAACAGATTCTTCGTCGCCTACGGCTCCTCAGAATGACAAAGGGGACGGCTCCTCAGAATGACAGAAGGGAGAGGGCTCCACAGAATGACGGGTAGGTGCTTGAAATGATGGTAGGGTTTTGTTCCGCACTCGTGGAAATGGCGGGGTTTCGTTCGTCGAGGGAGTGAGCGCCCGGAGCGGGTGTTCGGAACAGCGTAAGTCTTCCGTGCCCGCTCAGCGAACGACCGAAGACGGATGCCGCCATTTTCACCGTGCAAAAGCTCTTTGGTACTTTCTTGCACAAGAAAGTACAAGAAAAGGAAAATAGAGCTGCGAGTTGCTCGCAAAAGTTTAGCGTAGAAATAGATTCTTCGTCAAGGCACTGCCTTTCCTCAGAATGACAGGGGGACGAACTGAATGGCAAGGGAGGGTACAAAAGAAAAAGAGCAGAGTAAGAGAGCAAAGGAGAAAAAGGTCTGAATGACAAAAACGGGGCAAAACGAGAAAGGAGGGACAAGTAGGACAAAAGAGAAAAGAAGGACCGAAAGCGAAAACACTTTTGACCTTGGACCTTTCACTTTTCACCGACGAAAAAAAAATCCCCCTGCGGAACGGCTGTGCCGAAGATTCTTACGAACGGGAAGCAATAATCGGGATTTTCCGGGGAAATGTCGATTATTTTTCCTATTTTTGCATCAATTGGAAAATAGTGAACTTAAATGCCGAAGTTCCATGACAAGGCAGACGCACTCAGAAAACCCGGATGGCTGAAAATCCGTCTGCACCGCACGTCCGACTACGCCGACGTGCGACGGATCGTCGAAAAACACGAGTTGCACACCATTTGCAGCAGCGGCCGTTGCCCCAATCAGGCCGAATGCTGGAGCCGGAGGACCGCGACTTTCATGATTCTGGGCGAAATTTGTACGCGCGGCTGCCGCTTCTGCGCCACGCAGACCGGCCGGCCCCTTGCCCCCGACGCCGACGAACCCCGACGGGTTGCCGAAAGCGCTGCGCTGATGAAACTTAGGCATGTCGTCGTAACGTCTGTGACGCGCGACGACCTCCCCGACGGCGGAGCCCACCACTGGGCCGCGACCGTGGAGGCCGTCCGGCAGCAGAATCCCGACGCCGCCATTGAGCTCCTTATTCCCGATTTCGACGCACGGCCCGACCTGCTGGACGTGGTCGTCGCGCCGAAGCCCGACATCATCGGGCACAACATCGAAACCGTCGAGAGGTTGACGCCGCTGGTGCGTTCCAAAGCAACCTATCGGACCAGTCTGGAGACACTGCGCCACCTGAGCGAACGGGGCGCCGTGACCAAAAGCGGTCTGATGGTCGGCCTCGGCGAGAGCGATGAGGAAGTTTTGCAAACGCTGCACGACCTGCGCCAGGCAGGGGTCGGCATCGTGACGCTCGGCCAGTACCTTCGGCCTTCGTTGGAGCACTATCCCGTTGCGGCGTATGTCGCTCCCGAAAAATTCGACTGGTACAGGCTCCGGGCTCTGGAAATGGGCTTCAGCTACTGTGCGAGCGCGCCGCTGGTGCGGTCGTCGTACATGGCCGAAGAAGCGCTCCGCAAAGCGAAAGGCTCCGAGGCATGAAAGTCCGCTGCCGCGACCTCGGACCGATGGACTACGCCGCCTGCTGGGAATTGCAGCGGACGCTGTTCGAGGAACTCCTCGCGGAGAAAAACCGACGGCGGAACGGCTGCGGGGCGAAAGAAAGCGGCCCTGCGGCAGATAAGGCAGGCACGGTGCTGCTGGTCGAACACCCCCCGGTCTACACGCTGGGCAAAAGCGGCCACGCAGAAAACCTGCTGGTGGGCCGCACAGCCTTGGAGCAACTGGGAGCACAGTTCTTTCACATAGACCGCGGCGGCGACATCACGTTCCACGGACCGGGACAGCTGGTCTGCTACCCGATTCTCGACCTCGAACGGCTCGGAATCGGCCTGCGGGAATACATCGGCCGGCTCGAAGAAACGGTCATCCGCGTGGTGGCGCACTACGGCATTGCGGCGGGGCGTATAGACGGAGCTTCGGGCGTGTGGCTCGGAGGAGCGTCCGAACAACGAAGCGCCGAAACGGAAAGAAACGCGGAAGATACCGACGGAAGAAACGCCGCAGAGAGCAAGGACGCAGAGACTGACGGAAGAAACGCCGCAGAGGAAAACGCCGCAGAGGAGCAGACCAGCGAAAAAAGCGCCAAGGAGGAACGGAGCGCCGGAAAAAGTACCGAAGAAACGGTCCGAATAAAAAGGGATGCGCCCCGCAAAATCTGCGCAATAGGCGTCCGCTCATCGCGTTATGTAACCATGCACGGGTTCGCACTGAACGTCGACACCGATTTGGAGTGGTTTTCGCGGATCAACCCGTGCGGATTCAGCGACCGCGGCGTGACCTCGATGGCCCGCGAAACAAGGCGCGAAGTCGCCATGGAAGAAGTCAAACGGCTGGTTCTCGAAGAATTGGGAGAACAGCTGGGCGTTGAAATACGAATCTGACCCTTATCGGGCCGAAGCCTTGCGGGTGTCGCGGAACGAAACTGCGGCCTGCATGCCAAAACCAAACGAACGGTCGGCGAAACGGCCGTCCGCCGGAAAAAGAAGAAAGTAAATGTTAAAATATATAAATAATAGTTCATATGCCCATAGAAAAACGTTGGGTAGTGAAGCCGCAGGGCGATGCCGAAGCGGTGGCTGCGCTGGCGGCCGCGCTGAAACTATCGCCTGTGCTGGCCAATCTACTCGTACAGAGAGGCATAGACACCGTAGAAAAGGCGGAAAAGTTCTTTAAGCCCACCCTCGCCGACCTCCACGACCCGTTCCTGATGAAGGACATGGACAAGGCGGTCGAACGGGTCGAACGGGCCGTCGCGAACAATGAGAAAATCATGGTTTACGGCGACTACGACGTCGACGGCTGCACGGCCGTGGCGCTGGTCTACAAGTTCCTCCGCCAGCTCGGGCACCAGAACCTGACTTTCTACATCCCCGACCGCTACACCGAAGGCTACGGTATTTCGGTCAAGGGCATCGACCTCGCAGCCCGCAAGGGCGTGGGGCTCATCATTGCCCTCGACTGCGGTATCAAGGCCACGGAAAAGGTCGTCTATGCCAAAGAGAAAGGCGTGGATTTCATCATCTGCGACCACCATCTTCCGGCCGAGGAGATCCCCCGTGCCGTAGCTGTGCTGGACCCCAAGCGGGTCGACTGCTCCTACCCGTTCGACGAACTGTCGGGCTGCGGCGTGGGATTCAAGCTCGTGCAGGCCTATGCCCAGAAAAACGGCATTCCGTTCGAGCGGATTCTCGGGCTGCTCGACCTGCTGGTCGTCAGCATCGCCTCCGACATCGTGCCGCTGGTCGACGAAAACCGCATCCTGGCCCACTTCGGGCTGAAGTACCTGAACCGCGAACCGTCGAAAGGACTGCTTTCCATCATCAAAATCTGCGGACTGGACAAGCACAACATCACCATCGACGACATCGTGTTCAAAATCGGCCCGCGCATCAACGCCGCAGGCCGCATGCGGATGGACGAGACGGACGAAAACGCGTCGCCGTCGGGCGGACATGCGGCTGTGGAACTGCTGATCGAGGGCAACGAGAGCGTCGCCGAAGAATTCGGCAACGTCATCGACGCCTACAACCAGGACCGCAAGTCGATAGACCGCTCCGTGACGCAGGAAGCCCACAACTACATCGAGAGCAACCCCGAACTGAAACGCCGCAAAAGCACCGTCATCTACAATCCGAAGTGGATGAAAGGAATCGTCGGCATCGTCGCGTCGCGGCTGATAGAGACCTACTACCGGCCCACGGTCGTGCTGACCATGAGCAACGGATTCGTGACGGGCTCGGCCCGCTCGGTACCGGGCTTCGACCTCTACCAGGCCGTCGAATCGTGCTCCGACCTGCTGGAAAACTTCGGCGGACACATGTATGCCGCGGGGCTGACGATGAAACCCGAGAACGTGGAGGAATTCGCCCGGCGGTTCAACGATTTCGTCGAACAGCACATCGACCCGCAGATGCTGGTTCCGCAGGTCGACATCGACAGCGAACTGCTCTTCTCCGACATCACGCCCAAGTTCCGCGACCACCTCAACCGCTTCCAGCCTTTCGGCCCCGGCAACGCAGCCCCGGTCTTCGTGACCTACGGCGTGAGCAACCACGGCGATGCCAAGCTGGTCGGCATGGAGTGCGAACACCTGCGCATGGACCTGATGCAGCGGCAGAAGCCCAACACCAAAATCCAGTCGATTGCGTTCCAGCAACCCACCCACTACCAATGGGTCCGCGCGGGCAAGCCCATCGACGTATGCTACCAGATTGTCGAGAACCACTACCGCGGCTGCGTCACCACGCAACTGCGCATCAAGGACATCAAGCCGGTGGAGAAATAGATTTCATCTATTCAATTAAAAATGAAAAATTAAGAATTAAAAATTATTTTTTCACCCTTCAACGTATCCCGAACCAGACAATATTTCTATCAAGGATGCGATGCAAAATGAGAAAGGAGACTTTGCGGGTCTCCTTTTTCATGTCAATGTCTCAGACAGATGCCTGCGGATTTTCAATTCCCCCGCAGCCAAGTCACCCTTGCCGCGTCGTCGGCCGGGGGCAGAGGCGCGGGAACGAAATCGGAATAACCCAAAGCGATGGCGCACAGAGGTTCGCAGCCGTCGGGAACGGGCAGGAAACTCCGCAGATAATCGGCCGCCATTTCGCCGTCGGGGGCATCCTTGAGCCGCGGGCGGCCGTCGACATGGACCCAGCACGAAGCCAGCCCCTCGTCCACGCAGGCCAGCTGCAACAGCGTCGCCGCGATGGCACAGTTTTCGCGCCAAAGGTCGGTCTTGGCCGTCTCGCCCAGGACCACGACAGCCAGCGGTGCCCCTTTCATGAACCCTGCGCCGTAATCGCGCATCCCGGCCATCCGGGCCACGGCGGCCGGGTCGTCGACCACCAAAAACCGCGTCGAACGGGTATTGCGCGACGAGGGGGCCGACAAAGCGGCGGCGAGCAACCGTTCCACCACTGCCCGGGGCACGGGCTCCGCCTTGAACTTGCGGACCGAACGGCGCATGCGTATGATTTCCTTGAACTCCATAAGCTGTTGTTTTCGAGCGCTTCTTGCAAAGATAATGAAAAAAGCGTATATTTGAATGGCAAAATATCCTTTCACCATGAACGACACCTACCGTTTCACCATCGCCCTGATCTACGACTTCGACGGGACGCTGGCCCCCGGCAACATGCAGGAATACGACTTCATCCCCGCCGTGGGCAAAAGCAACAAGGAATTCTGGACCGAAGCCAACTCGCTGGCCGAAGAGCAGGACGCCGACATGGTGCTCACCTACATGGCCCGCATGATTCAGGGCGCCAAGTCCAAGGGGCTGTCGCTCCGCCGCGAAGCCTTCCAGGAATCGGGACGCAAGGTCGCCCTGTTCCGCGGGGTGAAAGAGTGGTTCGCACGCATCAACCGCTACGGCGCCGAGCGCGGCATCCGCATACTCCACTATATCAACTCGTCGGGGCTGAAAGAGATTATCGAGGGGACCGAAATAGCCCGCGAATTCCGCAAGATTTACGCCTGCTCGTTCCTCTACGACGTGGACGGCATCGCCTACTGGCCCGCCGTGGCGGTCAACTACACCAACAAGACGCAGTTCATCTTCAAAATCAACAAGGGGGTCGAATCGGTCTCCGACTCCAAGCTGGTCAACCGCTACATCCCCGAGAACGAACGTCCCGTGCCGTTCAGCCGGATGATCTACGTCGGCGACGGCACCACCGACATCCCCTGCATGCGGCTGGTCAAGAACTACGGTGGCCACTCCATCGCCGTCTACAACCCCGAACAGAAAGGAGCCCACAAGGAGATGGCGTCGCTCATCCAGGACAACCGCGTGAACCACGTCTGTCCGGCCGACTATTCGGAGGGCTCCAAAATCGACACGCTCGTGAAGCTGATTATCGACAAACTCGACCTCGACGAAAAACTCCAGAAGCGCGAAACCATCTTCTGACCCGGCCCCCGGCAAGCGCGGGCCGAAAATCCGGAGCCCGACGGCAAATAAACCGCCGGTTTCTTGCAGGGGGGGGGAATTATCCTATATTTGTAACCGAAACCTGCCAAAACCCCGAACCTATGAAGAAACTACTACTGCTGCTGCTCTTGCTGGCGGCCATGCCCGCTGGACTGCTCGCGCAGGAAGAACCTGCCGCCATCCGAGTGCGCAGGCCGTTCACTCCGCAACACGAACTGCGCCTGACCGTCGGAGCCTACCCGATTCTGCCCTCCATGTTCGACTGGGAGGGCTGCGCCGACGGAATCTTTTACGACCGAACCCACCGCGGCCCGGTCTACACGAGCGGAACCTGGTCGCTGACCTACGACTATCGGTTCAAGAAGTGGTTCGACCTTGGGGTGACGCTCAGCTACTACGGCAAATACAGCCGCTCGTACAGCAACAGGGACTTTTCGCCCGTCGGCCGCAACCGGGCCCATGCTTTCACGGTCATGCCCGTCGTGCGCTTCACGTGGGTCAACTCCAGCTGGGTGCGCATGTACTCGACGCTGGGGCTCGGAGCGACGCTCTCCGGCGGACGCTTCGACCACAATTCGGACCGCTTCCGCAATGGCTTCCTCGCCTTTCAGCTCACGCCGATAGGCATTTCGGTGGGACGCTCGCTGTTCGGATTCGCCGAACTGGGACTGGGCGCGCAGGGCGTCTTCATGATGGGTGTCGGCTACAAGTTCAAACCTCAAAACATGCGTGCAAAATGAAACGGGCATTGATATGGCTGGCGGCCGCGGCCGCGCTGACGGGCTGCAAAATCCATGAAGCCGAAGATTTCGACCCGACCCGAGAGGGCTTCTACATATTCCGGGAAGCGAACCGCTGCCTCGGGGAAACGGCCGCCGATGCGACGCGCGTGCTGCTTTTCGACCTCTACTACTCCGCCTCCGAAGAGGAGCGGGAAGTCGTGCACAATCGTTATTTCTACTCCTCGCGCATCGTCATTTCCGACGACGCATGCCACATTATCGACGGCACCAGCGACCTGATTATCTACACCGGCGGGCAGCCGCTCTCGGCCGAAGGGGCCGTCTGGCGATATGCCTATTCTTCGCAAAGCTGCCTGGAAAGCGAGATGCCGACAATCAGCTGCCGCAAGCACGAAACCGGACCGGACACCTACGACCTCCGGCTCCCCGACGGCAACCAACAATGGTCGGTGACGCCGTTCTACTGCAACCAGCCGCAGCCCGACGGCCCGACCCGCTACTGGTGCGAACTGAGAATCAACGGCACGGGCAATTTGTCCGAAGGGGTCTACTCCCCCGATTTCGGAACCGTCGCCTACGAAACACTCGAACCGCTGAAATACAATTCGGAAAAACGCTTGCAGTTCCAACGCGGAAAACTGAAGCTGACCGCGACAATCGACCACGAAGAAGTGGAGGTCGACGCCCGATATGTCGACGATGACCAAGTAGTGATCTTATACGGCTCCCACGGCAAAACTTATTGGTACTGAAAGAAATGGAAATCCTTTTCGCCACCAACAACGCCCACAAGCTGGCCGAAGTAAGCGCCGTGCTGGGCGACGGCTACCGCCTGGTGACCCCGCGCGACTGCGGAGTGACCGGAGAGATACCCGAAACACAGCCCACCCTCGAAGGCAACGCGCTGCAAAAGGCCCGCTACCTGCACGCCCGCACGGGCCGCAACTGCTTTGCCGACGACACGGGGCTCGAAGTCGAAGCGCTCGGCGGAGCCCCGGGCGTACACTCGGCCCGCTACGCCACCGACGGTCACGACTTCGCGGCCAACAATCGGCTGCTGCTGCGAAACTTAGAGGGAAAAACGAACCGCCGGGCCCGGTTCCACACGGTCATCGCGCTGATTCTCAACGGGGAAGAACACCTGTTCGAGGGCATTGTCGAGGGACATATCATCCCCGCCGAACGCGGCGCCGAAGGATTCGGCTACGACCCGCTGTTCGTACCCGAAGGCGGCGACAAGACGTTCGCCGAGATGGACGCAGCCGAGAAAAACGCCGTGTCGCACCGCGGCCGTGCCGTGCGCAAACTTGCCGCCTATTTGCATTCCATCGAGAAATAACCTAACTTCGCGGCCCTATGGAGACAAAAAACTACGAAAAGGAAGAACGTTTCGACGCCGCGACCGTCGAAGCGCTCCGCGGCCATTATAGCGAAATCCTGCGCCTCCTGGGCGAGAACCCGGCCCGCGAAGGACTGCTGAAGACCCCCGAACGGGTGGCCAAGGCGATGTCGTTCCTGACGAAAGGCTACGACGAAAACCCGCTCGAAATCCTCCGCTCGGCGATGTTCCACGAAGAATACAAACAGATGGTGCTGGTCAAGGACATCGAACTCTACTCGCTCTGCGAACACCACATGCTGCCGTTCTACGGCAAAGCCCACGTGGCCTACATCCCCGACGGCCGCATTACGGGCCTGTCGAAGATAGCCCGCGTAGTGGAGTGCTTCGCCCGGCGGCTGCAAGTACAGGAACGGCTGACCGTCCAAATCCGCGACTGCATCCAGGAAGCGCTCAACCCGATGGGGGTGGCGGTGGTCATCGAAGCGAGCCACATGTGCATGCAGATGCGCGGCATCGAGAAACAACAGTCGGCGACGACGACTTCGGCGTTCACGGGCATCTTCCTTTCGGACCACCGCACGCGCGAAGAGTTCATGACGCTGATTTCCCACCGATACCGCTAACGGTGCGCAACCGTTTTCGTTCGGACGCTTTCTTCGCAGAGAGCGTCTTTTTTTATGACCCGTCCGGTTTTTCCGGAGCACACAACCGCTTGCGGAACGAATTTTGAAACATTCCGCCCGACAGCAAACCATAAATCTGAAAAACCATGACCGTCAAAACCATTCACTTCTTAGCGATCGCACTGCTCGCAGCTGCGGTCAGCTCGTGCCAGAAGGACCCGTCGACATCGGCCCTGCACCGGGAGTACTTAGTCTACACCGACCGCGACCGCGCCGCCGACTTCGCGGCTTTCGAGACCTTCTATCTGCCCGACAGCATTCTGATTATCGGCAACAACAAACAAACCGAATACTGGAAGGACGCCGACGCGCTTGAAATCGTCGGCACCGTAGCCTTCGAGCTGGAAGCGGCCGGATTCCTGCGGATCTCCGAAAAACAAAACGCCGACTTAGGCGTCCAACTGAGCTATGTGGAACGCGAAACCTACTTCGTCGGCTCGAACAACCCCTACTGGTGGTGGTACTATCCCTACTACTGGAGCCCGGGCTACTGGGGCGACTGGATGGGCTGGTTCTACCCCTACCGCGTCTACTACGGCTACACGGCCGGGTCGCTGCTGCTCGAAATGATGGACCTGAAAGCCACCCGGGTCGAAGGCAAACGCCTGCCCGTCGTCTGGGACAGCTTCATGAGCGGTCTGCTGACCTCGAATGCCAGCCTCAACCAGGAACGCACGCTCCAAGCCGTCGAACAGGCTTTCGCGCAATCGCCCTACCTCTACGAATAACCGATCACCATTTTACGCAGCAATCATGAAAACGACAAAATACCTCCGTATTGCAGCGCTCTGCACCCTGTTGCTGGCCCTTGCCCGGCCCGGTCAGGCGCAAATCTTCCCCAAGTCCTACATCAACATCGACTGGCAAGTCAACGTCCCGCTGGGCAAATCGTTCGCCGACAAGGCTTCGGGCTGGGGCATGAACTTCGAGGGCGGCTACCGCATCACGCCGGCCGTGGCCGTGGGTCCGTTCATCTCGTTCCACACCAACCTCCAGAACATCGACCGCCGGACGCTCTACCTGAACGACGGCTCGGCGCTGACGACCAACCAGAAACACGCCGTGTTCCAACTGCCGTTCGGTGCGACGGGCCGCTACAGCTGGCTCAACAACAGCATCTTCCAACCCTACGTCGGGATGAAACTGGGCGCCTGCTACTCGCAGTTCTCGTCGTACTACTATGTTATCAAGCAGTACGAAAACACCTGGGGATTCTACCTCTCGCCCGAAGTAGGCGTCTCGATCTTCCCCAATCCGAACTACCGTTTCGGACTGCACCTCGCACTCTATTACAGCTACGCGACCAACAGCACCAACCTGCTCACCTACAAGGTCGACAACCTCAGCAACTTCGGCCTGCGGGTAGGTATTTCGTTCTAATGAAAAGAGGGCTCCTGGAATCGTCCAGGAGCCCTCTTTTTTCCGTACCGGATTGGTTATTCGGCAGCAGCTTCGCACTTCTCGCAAGCCGTCGAATCGCACTTCTCGCACTCACCGGTGCAAGCGGTTTCAGCAGCAGCTTCTACGACAGCCGTCTCTTCAGCAGCAGCGGCAGCCTCGGCAGCCTTCTTGTTGGCGTTGCCGCAGCAGCCTACCATAGCCACAGCAGCGAGAACCACAACGAAAGAAAAAATCTTTTTCATAGCTTCAAACGTTTGAAATTAGTTGTTTTACATCGCCGCAAAGTTAGACAATCGTACGAAATATGCAAGGAAATTCCAAGATTTTTCCGAATCGCACCGCCGCTCAATACCGGAAATCGCGCAGCGAAAGTGGCTCGCTTTTGGGAAAAGCCTTGGGGAAAGTGCCCGACACGCGGCCTTTGAGAATGATGGCTTCCTCAAGGGTCAGGCAATTGCCCACCGTCACCCGGAAATAGGGATTTTCGTAGAACATGTAGACCGGCGTGCCGGGGAACGTCTCCTCGAAGAGCTCCTTGGCCGCCGCCGCACCCGCCCGGGCGTTGTGGCCATTGTCGGAAAAGATGCACACCCGGTAGGCCTTGAGCGCCGGGGTCCGGACGCTCCGCGACGCTTCGGCCACCGCTTCCGCCGCGTCGCCGTATTCGGTCACCGTCACCGTGGCCGGGGTCTGCGCATACGGCGTCGCCGCAGGCCGGGCCAGCCGTCCCTTGAAGGCGCCGAGCGACTGAGCCGCCGCCGGACGCCCGCACAATGCCGCTGCAAACACCAGCAGCCCAATCAGATACTTATTTATCACGGTTCAAAAAGGTTTTGCAGTTCTTCCAACTCCACGCCAAAGGTATTCAAAAATTCGTACAAAGGGACCTTCCCGCGGAAAATATTCAAGGGCACCGGACCGCATCGGCCCTCCGCCGCGCAGTCGACCGCAACGGAAGCGATTTGCTGCTGCCGGATGCGCCGCGCAAAAGCGTAAAGCGTAAAGGGGTCCGAAATCCGCAGGCGCCAGCGGGTCGCAATGCTCTGCGTGGTATGGCGTTCGGCCGTGACCGGGTCGCAGAGCTCCGCCCCCACGACGAACGACGGACCCATGAAAATGTCGAGCGAAGCCTTGTCCAGCACCAACTTATAGCCCGTGTCGTTGCGCAGGCGCAGCACAACGTCCAGCTCCGTCAGACCGCGCATCCCGACCCGTTCGACCGCTTCGACACGGATGTTTTCCCGCGCCTTTTCCAACTTCCGGCGACACGAAGTCATCCCCGCGCACACCGCAAGGCACAACAACAAGAAAAATATTTTACGCGTAGCACTCATATCCGAAAGGGTCATCGCCGCACACCTATGTATATATACGCTATCCCACCGCTCAGGCTCCGGGCCCGGCAGTCGGCGAATCCGGCGCGGCCCATCATCGCCAAGAACGCTTCGGGCGAGGGAAATTCCCCCACCGAAGCAGGCAAATAGTCGTAGGCCCGGCGGTCGTGGGAGACCATCCCGCCCACCCACGGCAGAATCCTGCAAAAATAGAACCCGAACAGCGCCCGGAACAACCGGCTGCGCGGCCGCGAGAACTCCAATATAACGACTTTGCCCCCGGGTTTTATTGCGCGGGCCAACCCGCACAGCCCCGCGTGGAGGTCGCCGAAGTTGCGCACGCCGAACGCCACCGTCGCCGCGTCGTAGCAGGCTTCGGCCGTGGGATGTTCGGCGTCGCCCTGGTGCAGTTCGATACGCTCCGCAAGTCCCTGCGCCGCTACCTTGCGGCGGGCTTCGGCCAACATTCTGTCCGACAAATCGACGCCCGTGACATGCGCACCGGGGATATGCCGCGCCAGCTCGATGGCCAGATCGCCCGTACCCGTCGCCATGTCGAGAATCTGCGCGGGAGCCCCCCGGCGCACCTCCACGACCACGCGGCGGCGCCACCAGCGGTCGACGTTGAGCGACAGCGTGTGGTTCAGCAAATCGTAGCGCGGAGCGATGCTGTCGAACATTTCGCGCACCTCTTCCTTCTTGGAAGCACGTGTATTATAAGGTTTTACCGTCATTCGTAGCGGAGTGCTTCAACAGGTTTTATCTTCGAGACGGCCGAAGCCGGGACTATCAGCAGGGCCACGATGACCGCCAACACACCGACGTTGAGCAGCAGCAGCCAGCTTCCTCCCAGCGCAACCGGAACTTCGGACAGCAGATAGCCCTCGGCGTCGAGCTTCGCCACCCCGGTCCATTGCTGCAACAGACACAGCGCCAGCCCGATGCCGTTGCCCCACGCCATGCCCCGCAAGGCGATGAAAGCGGCCCGGCACAGAAATATCCGGCGCAAGGGGCCGTTGCGCATTCCCAACGACTTGAGCAACCCGATCATCCGCGTGCGCTGCATGACGATGACAAGCAGCGCCGTCGTCATGTTGAAAAACGCCACCGCCAACATGATGCCGATGATGACCGCCGCGTTGACGTCGTGGGCCTTGAGCCAGTCGAAGATGTTGGCATACTGCTCCCCGACGCTCCGCACGGTGAGGTTGTCGCCGAGGCCGCTCTCGTCGTAGAACAGCGCCCGGTCGAGCCGCCGCGCGAAATCGTCGGAAGCGGCCAGGCCGTCGGCAAATATTTCGTAGCCCGTAACCAGGTCGGGACCCCAATCGGAGAGCCGCTGGACGTTGCGCAAATCGGTCATGACCACCGTGTTGTCCATCTCGTCCATCCCCGACGCATAGATTCCGGCCACCTTGAAGCGGTCGCGGCGGGGCATGTCGCCGTGCTCCACGAAGAGCATCTCCACCCGGTCGCCCACCCCCAGCATCAGCCGCCGGGCCAGATTGCGCGAGAGCAGAATATCCTTGGTCCGCACCGAACCGCCCACGCGCGGCAGTTCGCCCTCGACGAGCCATTCGCCGAACGTGCGCCAGTCGTAACTGCCGTCGACCCCCTTGAGCAGAATCCCCTCGACCGCGTCGTCGGTGCAGACGATGCCGCCGCGCACGGCATAGGGGGTCAGCGAAACGAACCCGTCGGCCGAACGAATCAACGCTTCGAGCTCGCCGCTCCGCCGCACGGGAGCCGGGCTCAGCGACCGCACGCTCCGGACATCGGTCAGCGTCGCATGGGCCGCAAACCCGGTAATCTTGCGCGAGACCTCGCGCTTGAAACCCATCATCACGGCCAGCGTCAGAACCATCACCCCCACGCTCAGCGCCACCGACACCACGGCGATGCGCTCCATGACCCCGGACTTCTCTCCGGGTGCGGGCCGCGCCGTGCGGCGCGCTATGAAAAAGGCGAGATTCACAGTGAGGTACGATTTATGGGAAATCCATGCAAAGTAACATAAAAATTCGTATTTTTGCCCCACCGGACGGCATTTTTGTGCAGCGCGGGTCCGCCTGCCGCAACGGCCGTCGCGGGGCACGCACCCCAAAAACCGCAGCTTATGATCATGCAACCCCTTGTCGCACTGCTCCATGCAGCGCTCTACGTCAACCGTTACGCCAACGACCCGGCCTCGATGGGCATCTTCGTGCTCATCATCGTCATCGGTATCGCCGGATACATCGTGCAGGCGCGGCTCCAGTCGGTCTTCGCCAAATACTCCGAGGTCCGCTTCCCGGGCGGGCTCACGGGTGCCGAAGTGGCCGAGAAGATGCTGCGCGACAACAACATACACAACGTGCGCGTGACCCATGTCAAGGGCCACCTGACCGACCATTTCGACCCGCGCAACATGACCGTCAACCTCAGCGAATCGGTCTACTCGTCCGACAGCGTGGCGGCCGCCGCCGTTGCGGCCCACGAGTGCGGCCATGCCATCCAGCACGCCCGCGACTACGCCCCGCTGCGGCTGCGCTCGCAGCTGGTTCCCGTGGTGACGTTCTCTTCCAAGGCGGCCATGATTACCATCATCGTCGGCCTGCTTATCATGGCGGCGACCAACAACGAACTTGTCTGCTGGATCGGCGTGGGGCTCATCGCCATGTCGGCCCTCTTTTCGATAGTCACCCTGCCCGTCGAATACAACGCTTCGGCCCGCGCCCTGGAATGGCTGGAAAGCAGCCGCACCATGCAGGGTGCCCAGCTTGCACAAGCCAAGGAAGCCCTTTCGTGGGCCGCGCGGACCTACTTAGTTGCGGCCGTGAGCGCCATCGCCTCGGTACTCTACTACGTCTTTCTGATTCTCGGACGCCGCCGCTGATGGAACGGGCCCCCGAAAACTACACCCGCAGCGGATGGATTGCGGCCGCGGCGCTCCTCGGAGTGCTCGTGGCCGTGAGTTTCATCCCCCCGCAGAGCGTGGGCGGCGTGAAGTTCCGGCGTGCCAACATCCTCTCGGACTTGGTGGCTTTCGACGACAGCGCGGCCGACACCCCCTCGTCGGCGGTCTTCGACGAAGAAGAATTCCATGTCGACATGGCCGAAGTGGCCGAACGTATCGAAACCGAAGTGGCCACGCCCCATGTGCAGACCCTTTTCGAGTGGACCATCGGCCGCGACACCACCCTGCGGCCCCTCTTCAGGCCCGACACCGTGTTGTGCCCCGAACGGCGCATCGTCCCCATCGAAGAATACGATTCGGTCCGCACAGACGGCATGCGGGCGTTCTACGACAAACTGCTCGCCGACGGGCGCCCCGTGCGCATCGCCGTGCTGGGCGATTCGTTCATCGAGGGCGACATTCTGACGGCCGACCTGCGCGAACGCATGCAGGAAACCTTCGGCGGGGGCGGCCCGGGCTTCGCACCCGTGGCATCGCCGCTCACCTACTTCCGCCGCACGGTCAAGACCGTGTCCAAAGGCTGGACCGCCTACAACATCATGCAGCGCAAGAAGACCCCCGAGAGCCTGCGCCAGAAATTCTACGTCTCGGGCTGGGTGTGCCAGGCCGGACCCGGCGCCTCGACGCGCTGGGAGCCCACCGCCTACCGCCGCAAGCTCGACGACTGCACCTGCGGGCGCATCTTCTTCCTCTCGCCCGACAGCAGCCGTGTCGAAGTGACGGTCAACGACACGCTGCGGCAGGAATTCGCCATCGCGGGCGACCCCTCCGTCCGGCAAATCGCCGTGACGGCACCCCGCATCGGCTCGCTGGGCTTCCGCGTAGTGCGGGGCCACGAACGGTTCGTGGGCTACGGCGCCGTCATGGAGGGCGAGGGGGTGAGCGTGGACAACTACTCGATCCGCAGCAACAACGGGCAGGCCATGTTCTGGACCGATCCCTCGGTCGACGCCCAGATCGACGCCATGCTCGACTACGACCTTGTCATCCTGCAATACGGGCTCAACATCATGCAGCAGGGGGTCTACAACTACACGAACTACGCCGCCAAAATCGAGAAGATGGTGGGCTTCGTGCGCGAATGCTTCCCCGGCGCCGCGGTTCTGGTCATGGGGGTCAGCGACCGCTCGGTGCGCAGCGACACCGATTTCGAGCGGATGGACGCCGTGCCCCACATGATTTCGTACCAACGGCTTGCCGCAAGGCGTTCGCAGGCCGCGTTCTGGCCCACGAGCGACGCCATGCGTGCGCTGGGCGGCATGGAACGCTTCGTCCGCAACGGCTGGGCGGGCAAGGACTACACCCACATCAACTACGCCGGAGGCACCCGCATAGCCCATGCGCTTTTCGACGCGCTGAACCACCGCGCCTGCACCCTCCGCCGAAGCCACCGGCAACGGCAGCCCGAGGTTCCGGTGATGGATTCGCTCCAGCACGAACGCATCCGGCGGCAGCTGCTCTACCGCCCCCGGCCCATCGACCCCTCCGCACCATGATGCTGCCCGCGACGGACGACATAGCCGCCCGCCTCGGGGCGCTGCTCACCTACGACGCTTCTTCGCCGCTGATTTTCAGCAGCGGACTGTTTCTGTTCCTGTTCACCGGGTTCCTGCTCCTCTACGCCGCGTTCCACCGCAGGCCGACCGCGCGCATCGTCTATGTCATCCTTTTCTCGCTCTACTTCTACTACAAGTCGAGCGGCATCTACTTCCTGCTGCTGATTTTCGCCGCCGCGAGCGACTACTGGATAGCCCGCGCCATCTTCAACACCATCGACCGGCGCACGAAACGCTGGCTCGTGGCGCTGAGCGTGGCCGTCAACCTCGGGATGCTGGCCTACTTCAAGTATACCAACTTCTTCATCGAAATCTCCAACCAGCTCTTCGGGCAGGGGTTCCTCCAGTTTCAGAACATCTTCCTGCCGGTCGGCATTTCGTTCTTCGTCTTCCAGTCGATGAGCTACACCATCGACGTCTACCGCGGACGGCTGTGGCCGCTCAACAACTGGCTCGACTACCTGTTCTACCTCTCGTTCTTCCCGCAGCTGGTCGCCGGACCCATCGTCCGCGCCCGCGACTTCATCCCCCAAATCCGGCAGAACCCCGTCATCGTCACGCGCGAAATGTTCGGCACGGGCATCTTTCTGATTCTGAGCGGTCTGTTCAAGAAAGCCGTCGTGTCGGACTTCATTTCGCTCAACTTCGTCGACCGCGTTTTCGACGAACCGCTGCTCTACACCGGATTCGAGTGCCTCATGGGCATCTACGGCTACGCCCTGCAAATCTACTGCGATTTCTCGGGCTACTCGGACATGGCCATCGGCATCGCGCTGCTCCTGGGCTTCCGCTTTCCCAAGAACTTCGACGCCCCCTACAAGTCGGCCACCATCACCGAGTTCTGGCGGCGGTGGCACATCTCGCTCTCGTCGTGGCTGCGCGACTACCTCTACATCTCGCTCGGCGGCAACCGCAAGGGCCGGGCGCGGACCTACGCCAATCTGCTGATTACGATGATATTGGGCGGGCTGTGGCACGGGGCCGCCCTGCGGTTCGTACTTTGGGGCGCGCTGCACGGCGTGGCGCTGGCGCTCCACAAGCTGTGGATGTCGCTCGTTCCGGGAGCCAAGGCGACCGGGGCCGAGATGCACCCCGTATGGCGCGGTCTGGGCATCTTGCTGACGTTCAACATAGTATGCTTCAGCTGGCTGCTGTTCCGCGCCGAATCCATGCAGACCGTCACCCTGATGCTCCACCAAATCGTCCGCAACTTCAACGCCCCGGTCATCCCGCAGGTGGTGGCCGGCTACACGGCGGTCTTCGCCCTTATCGCCGCCGGATACGCGCTGCACTTCCTGCCGAGCAGGGCCGACACCCTCGCCCGGCACACCGTCGCCCGGTCGCCGCTGCCCATGCAGGTGCTGCTCGTCGCCGCGATGATCTGGTGCGTCATGCAAATCAAGTCGAGCGACATACAGCCGTTCATCTATTTCCAGTTCTGAATGCCGCCTGCACCGCTCCCGCCCGGCGAAATCTGCCGCAGCGACTTCCGCCCTCGCTCACTTGCAAAGTTGCTTTGACTTTGCTCCCGCTCGGCATAGCCTGCTTGCAGTCTCTGCCCTCGCTTACTCGCAAAGTTCCACCTTTCACTTTTCACCTTTAACCTTTCACTTCGATAAATGTACGACTTCGACCACGGCCTTTTCCTGGCGCTCAACTTCGACGGCGGTCCGGTCATGGACCGCATCATGCTCGCCGTTTCGGGCACGCTGCTGTGGCTGCCGCTCTACGGCCTGATCATGTGGCTCGTATGGCGCCGCTACGGGTGGCGCAGCCTGCTGATATTCATCGTGCTGATGTCGGCGGCCATCGCCCTTTCCGACATGGTTTCGGGCATCTTCAAGCACAACGGAGTGCTGGGCGGGCTGCTGCCCGACTTCCAGCCGCGCTGGCGGCCCATGTTCACCCCCGAACTCGAAGGGCTGGCCGTCGCACCCGATTCGCTCGTGGCTATCCGCCGCGCCGCCATGCCCGGCGACTGGGCGGTGCACGTTCCGGCCGGAGCCGTGAGCGGTCATTACGGCACCGTATCGGCCCACGCCGCCACCATCGTGGCCCTTGCCGTACTCTCGGTCAGCGTTATCCGCCGCCGCTGGTTCGCATGGCTCATGACCGCCTGCACGCTCCTTATCTGCTACTCGCGCATCTATCTGGCCAAGCACTTCCCCATGGACTTGGTGTGGGGGGCGCTCGTCGGCGGGCTCCTCGGGTGGGGCGCCTGGCGGATTTTCCGACGCTACACCCGATACTTCGCCGACCGCAAAAACTGCCGCTGAACACGCCGTTGAACCCACCGCAGAAACTGCTGCTGAACCCGCCCCGTGAACCGCAGGCCCGACACAAAAAAGCCGCCCCGACATCACGGAGCGGCTTATTCATACAGCGCCGGCCATCAGAATCCCCAGTCGGCCGAGTTGTAGCTTGCCTTGACCGAAGCCGGCACGTCCGGGAAGAATTCGATGCCCATCTTCTCCTCGATGAACGACACCGGAACGACCCTCCGATTCAATTCGGCCGTGGCGCTCGTGCCCGAAAGCGTGGGGAACGCCTCGATCCAGAACCCGATGGCCTGCAACTCGTCGGCCGTGCAGTCGGCGATGCGCTTGCCCGTGTTGCCTTTCTTGGTACGCAGCGCTATCTTGAACTGGTGGGTAGGCATGATGCACTTTTTCGACAAGCCGCTCGTAGGCGGCGTCTCGTTGTAGTTCGACGCGTCGTAGTCGGCCCAATCGTCGTGCTCGTAGTAACAGCCCGCCACGAGGAACAGCGTGTCGGCGACGATGTTGATGTTCTGCGACCCGTCGTCGGCCGTGAAGTCGGTGTTCTTGTAGTCGTTCGTCCCCGAAAACAGGGTCTCCACGTAGTTCCACACCGTCGCGAAGTCGGAAGCCGCGGCACTCGACTGCGGCGCTATGTTGGTCGGGTGAAAGGTCTGTATGTTGAGCTCCGCATCTTTGCCGCCGCGCTCGCTCGACATGCAAAGGTGGCCTTTCGACCAATAACCGCCTTTGCCCAGCGACTTCAGCAGCGTGTTGCCCCAGAACTGGTAACCGTCGTAGATGCCGTCGCCCTCGCCGTCGTGCTTGTATATCTTCGACTGGTACCTCTCGTCGAGCGCCGGATCGGGAGCCCACGGGTCGGGGTCGGTGCGCCCCGTGCCGCCCTCGCGGTAGACCGGATGCAGCGGATAGGCCACCCACACGGGATTGTGGCGCCGCGTGTCGTAGCAATAGGAGTAGTTGCGCACGGTCTTCTTCGATTTCACGCTCTTGGACCAATGGGTGAAGAACGCCCGGTCGTCCTTGAGGGCTGCCGTGCTGCCCGTCGGCGCCACCCAGTTGGAGGGAAGCTCCGGGAAACGGTAAGCCGGCACAGGCGTCGGGTCGGGGTCAGGGTCGAGATTCTCCCCCGCAGCCCATGTCACCGTGATGGGCCCGCCCGTCGTACCGCCCGCCACCGGCCGCACGTTCACTTGGATAGAGATGCCCTGCGGCATCTGGACGATTCGGAACGACCCGACGCCCGAACCAGCAAAAGGCTCCGCCTTGACAAAGACGTCGCTGGGCGTATAGGTCACCTGCCACGCCGTATTCGACACCACCTGCACCGTATTGGCCGCAGGGTCCGTCTCGTCGAAGACGAACGACGCAGTCACGATTTGCGCGAACGGCTCTTCCCCGTCCTCGGCGTCATCGCCGCACGAAAGCGCACACAAGGCCATCAGCCCCATTATCAAACCCCTCCGGCATAGGAGGAGGAAACTCCGTCGTTTCCCGGCATCTTCAATCAATCGTTTCATCGCTCATTCGGTTCCGGCCCGAGGCCGATTGTTGCAAATATACGGATTCACAACTTAATATTCGCCTTTTTTCATTACTTTTGCACGGATAAACCGACAACATAAAAACGACATACACATGACCATCGAACTCAGTGAACAGGAACAGCTCCGGCGGCAGTCGCTCGCCGCGCTGCGCGAGTTGGGCATCGAACCCTACCCCGCCGCCCGTTACGAGGTGACGGCTACGGCCCGTGAAATCGCCGGGGACTTCGACCCTGCCAAGGGCAATTTCCAGGAGGTCCGCATCGCCGGACGCATCATGTCGCGCCGCATCATGGGCAGCGCGTCGTTCTTCGAGCTCCAGGACCACACGGGCCGCATCCAGGTCTACATCCGCCGCGACGACATCTGCCCCGAGGGCGACCCGACGCTCTACAACACGGTCTTCAAGAAACTGCTGGACATCGGCGACTTCATCGGCGTAGAGGGCTTCGCGTTCCACACCAACACGGGCGAGCTGTCGGTCCACTGCCGCAAGTTCACCGTGCTGTCGAAGTCGGTGCGGCCGCTTCCGGTGGTCAAGGAAAAGGACGGCAAGACGTTCGACGCCTTCACCGACCCCGAAATCCGCTACCGCCAACGCTACCTCGACCTGATTGTCAATCCGCAGGTCAAGGAGACGTTCGTCAAGCGGGCCAAAATCATGGCCACGATGCGCGACTTCTTCAACGAACGCGGCTACATCGAAGTCGAGACCCCCATTCTCCAACCCATTCCGGGCGGCGCTTCGGCCCGGCCGTTCATCACCCACCACAATTCGCTCGACACCGACCTGTATCTGCGCATCGCCACCGAACTCTACCTTAAAAAACTGATTGTCGGGGGCTTCGACGGCGTCTACGAATTCGGCAAGAACTTCCGCAACGAGGGCATGGACCGCACGCACAACCCCGAGTTCACGTGCATGGAGATCTACGTGGCCTACAAAGACTACCTGTGGATGATGGAGTTCACCGAACAGATGCTCGAACGCGTGGCCCTGGCCACTAACGGCACCACGGAGCTCACCGTCGACGGCAAGGCCGTGTCGTTCAAGGCGCCGTTCCGCCGTGTGACGATGACCGACCTCATCCGCGAGAAGACCGGCTACGACATCACGGGCCAGAGCGAGGAACAGCTGCGCGAAGCCTGCAAGCGCCTCCATGTCGAGACCGACGAGACGATGGGCAAAGGCAAGCTCATCGACGCCATCTTCGGCCAATACTGCGAGGAGGAGCTCATCCAGCCTACGTTCGTGACCGACTACCCCATCGAAATGTCGCCCCTCTGCAAGCGTCACCGCGAAAATCCCGACCTGACCGAACGCTTCGAGCTGTTTGTCAACGGCAAGGAACTCTGCAACGCCTACTCCGAGCTGAACGACCCCATCGACCAGCTCGAACGCTTCCAGGAACAGCTGCGCCTCTCGGAAAAGGGCGACGACGAAGCGATGTTCATCGACATGGATTTCGTCCGTGCGCTCGAATACGGCATGCCCTCGTGCTCGGGCATGGGTATCGGCATCGACCGCCTGACGATGTTCATGACGGGGCAGACCTCCATCCAGGACGTGCTGTTCTTCCCGCAGATGCGCCCCGAAAAGAAAGCCGTCAGCGACCCGGCCGAAAAATACATCGAAATCGGCGTGCCCGAGGAATGGGTGCCCGTCATCCAGAAGATGGGTTATCTGACGGTCGATTCGCTGCGCAAGCTCCCGGCGGGCAAGTTCTTCAACGACCTCTGCGGGTTCAACAAGAAGAACAAGCTCGGTCTGAAAGCCCCCTCGATGGAGGAGGTCAAAAAGTGGTGCGAGGAATAATGCGCAATTAAAAATTAAGAATGAAAAATTAAAAATCGAAGTTTACAATACGCCGAATCATTCATAATACGAATAAAAACATGAGAAAGAAAATCGTAGCCGGCAACTGGAAGATGAACACGCTTCCGGCCGAGGGCGTGGAACTGGCCAAAGGGGTTGCCGCAGGCCGCGGCGAAGTGTGCAAGTGCGTGGACTTCATCGTCTGCCCGCCGTTCACCCACCTGTCGACGGTAGCCGAAGCGCTCAAGGGCTCGGACATCGCGCTGGGCGCGCAGAACTGTGCCGCCGAGGAAAAAGGCGCCTACACGGGCGAAGTGGCAGCCTCGATGATCGCGGCGCTGGGCTGCAAGTATGTGATCCTGGGCCACTCGGAGCGCCGCCAATACTACGGCGAGACCTCCGAGACCCTCAACAAGAAGATGACGCAGGTCTACGCCAACGGGCTGACCCCCATCTATTGCGTGGGCGAGAACCTCGACGAACGCGAGGCCGGCAAGCACTTCGACGTCGTGAAGAAGCAAATCGAGGAAGTGGTCTACAACCTCACGGCCGAGCAGTTCAAGAATCTGGTCATCGCCTATGAACCCGTCTGGGCCATCGGTACGGGCAAGACCGCCACGGCCGAGCAGGCACAGGAAATCCATGCCTACATCCGCAAGGTGCTGGCCGACAAGTTCGGCGCCGCAGCCGACGAGTGCGCCATCCTCTACGGCGGTTCGTGCAAGCCGTCGAACGCTGCCGAAATCTTCGCCAAGGAGGACGTCGACGGCGGTCTGATCGGCGGTGCCGCCCTCAAGGCCGACGACTTCCTGGCCATCGGCAAGGGCTTCGGGAAATAAACCTGTTTCCCAAAACAACGAAAAACGAGGAGAACGATTTCTCCTCGTTTTTTATTTGCCGGCCACCCTTTCCGCGCTCGGGCTCCCCAAAACAAAAATTCCGGTCCTAACTTGCGTAAGACCGGAACCCGATTGGTAGTGGATAGGGGATTCGAACCCCTATGTCATGCGTGAGAGGCATGTATCCTAACCCTTAGATGAATCCACCGGATGATTTTGCTGGGGCAAAGATAGCGCGAATTCGGCAAACTGCAAAATTTTTGCACTTCATTGTACAAAATTTTTCACGGCGGGTTTCTTTTTCCCTGCTTTTTGTCTATATTTACATTCGGAACGGTCCCGTTCGGGTGGCTGTACCGAACTCCGGCACAGCCCGAACAACCCCGCAACGACCGTTCCGCAAAATCGTGCGCCCATGAAAACATTCCGCATTCTCGCTGCCGCGCTTCTTGTCGCCGCTTCGACCGCCTGCTCCGACCGTCCCGTGAAACCCCGTTTCACCGCCTCGGTACTCGATACGCTTCTTGTCCGGCCCACCTACGACTGTCAGGTGGATTACCGTTTCGCGACCATCGCCAACGCCCGCAAGTCCGAAGCCCTGCAAGCTATCGAGCAGAGCAACATCAATTATTTCTTCGAGCTGGAAGACTTCGAGGGTCCGGCCGCCGCGGCCATCGCCGAATCGCTCCGGCAGACCGACCAACAGCTGACGCTGCCCGAATCGCTCCGCCCCGAGCGGAAAGCCGAATACGAAATTTCGGTCGAAAGCGAAGGTTCGGTCGTCGACACGCTGCTTTGCTACATGATTTACAGGTCCAGCTACCTCGGCGGTGCCCACGGCATGTATTCCACTGAATACCACACCTATTCGCTCGCCGACGGCTACGAACTGTCGGCCGCCGACCTCCTCGGCGAGGAGAAGATGGAGCCCTTGCAGGCACTGATCCGCACGAAGCTCTGCCAGACCTACAACGCCGCCAACGACGAAGAACTCTCCGCCGCAGGCTTCTTCCCCGACTACATATCGGTGACCGACAATTTCCGCATCACGCCCGAGGGGATGATTTTCCACTACAACCCCTACGAAATCGCCTGCTACGCCAACGGCGAAATCGACGTCGAAGTTACGCGCGAGGAGCTGGAGGCGCTCTGACACTCGCTTCCGCTGGCCGGAAGGCCGCACAAACAAAAAAGGTCCGGGATCTTGCGATCCGGACCTTTTTTCAGCGGGAACCACCCCACCGAAAAACGAGGGTGAATCGGAGGTATTCGACCCCTCGGACGAGCACCGCCCTCGAAGTCTTAGCAGCAGTCTCCCTACTGCAACCTGCCGATCTCCTCAACCAACCTAAAACTACTAACCTAAATGAACCTTAAAACTTCACTGCAAAGATAAGGCGAAAAATCGAACCGCGCAAGTTTTTATTAAATTTTTTTGCGATTTTTTTCAGAAAATTTAATAAAAACACTCTTACCAACTCCGAATAAACAACACAACAAATTATAAAACAATATATTACACATCCCATATCGCATGCTGTATTCCCCGGCAATTTTCCCCGAACCAGTCGCCCGAACACCCGATTGACACATACGGCCGTCAAACCATCGCGTCCGCATCACCCCACCATTTTGTTCATAGGCGTATTATACCTACCTTTATACGCTCTTTCAATCCGGCCCGACTATGAAACCCCAACGAAAAATAGCCGTCGAACTGCTCGAAATAAGAAACCGCCATGTCGGCCTGGGCGAATTCGCCTATCGGCTGGCATCGCATATCGCCACTCAGGCGGCCGAACTGCACGACCGATACGGCATCCGGTTCTGTTTCATCGTTCCGCGAGGATTCAAAGGCTGCTTCGGCCCGGACGTCGCCTATATCGAAGTGCCCCGTTCCATCCGCCGGATTATCCGCTTCTGGCCCATGCGCATGGACCTTTGCCACATTACGCACCAGTCCTCGCACATCCGCTACATGCTTTTTGCGCGTCGGAACCTGCTCACGGTCCACGACATCAATTTCATCTACGAAAAAAAGGGAGCCAAACAGCTGCGTTACGCGCATGGCTTCCGTTCAAGACTGGCCCATGCGGATCAACTGGTCTACATTTCGCAGTTCACACGCAAGGACGTCGAAGCGCACTTCGCACCCGAACAACCCTGCCGCACAATCTACAACGGGGTCGCTTTCAGCGCTCCCGACCCGGGCACCGAATTGCCGCCGGAACTTCCCGACCGTTTTCTGCTGCATCTTTCCAGCTTGCAGCCCAAGAAAAATGCACACCTGCTTATTGAAATGATGGCGTTCATGCCCGAAGAAAATCTGGTCGTCGTCGGAAACTGGAAATCCCGTTACGGACAGAAACTTCTCGGACGCATCAAGGAACTGGAGCTGAACAACATATATCCGCTCGAACATGTCAGCGACGCTCAGAAAGCAGCCTTATACGCCCGTTGTTGCGGATTCTGCTTCCCGTCATTGTGCGAGGGGTTCGGACTGCCGCCCATAGAGGCCATGAAATGCGGCAAGCCGGTTTTCCTCTCAACACTCACTTCCCTGCCCGAAGTCGGCGGCGAACATGCCTGCTATTATCCCGAGCTGACCCCCGAAGCGATGGCTCAAGCCACCCGGCAAGGGCTGCGCGACTTCGCCTGCGACCCCGAACATAAGGCCGCACAAATCCGCAACTGGGCGGACCGCTTCGACTGGGAAAAATGCGCCGACGAATATATCGGCTGCTACCTCGACTTGCTCGGTATAAAAGAGTGATTCCTAACCCGTCACCTTACGATAGACCGCCAGCAGGTCGGCGACCAGCTTTTCGGGCTCGAACCGGGCTACGTAGGCGCGGCCCCGCTCCGTCATCCGGCGGCGCAGTTCTTCGTCCGCAAGAATCTCCGTCAGCTTGTCGGCCAGCTCCTGCGGGTCGTCCGGGTCGACATAGGCCGCATCGGGCCCGCCCGCTTCTTCCAGACACGAACCCGTCGCCCCGACGGTCGGCACGCCGCAGCACGCCGCTTCAATCATCGGAATGCCGAACCCCTCGAAACGCGAAGGATAGACGAACACTTCGGCCATCCGGTAGAACGCCGGGAGGTCGGCAAATTTGACGTCGTGATAGATGTGGAGCCGCTCCGCAAGACCGTTTTCAGCCGCAAATTTCTCTACTTCAGCCGTGTAGGGGGTCCGTTTCCCGACCGCCACGATATGAATCGGCTCCGTCATCCGGGCCGCCGCCTGCACAAGCAGCAGCAGGTTCTTACGTTCTTCGATACTCCCCACGCTCAGCACATACCGCTCGGGCAGCCCGTAATGTGCACGCACCGCCCGTTTGGTTTCGTCCGTCACCTCGCGCTTGAAACTCTCGTCGCAGCCTTGGTAAACCACGTCGATTTTCTCGGGCGCAATGCCGAAAAAATCGACGATGTCGCGTTTGGTCGCTTCGCTGATGGCAATGATGCGGTCGGCCTGCCGACAAGCCGCACGGTATTTCCACGTATAAATCCGGCGGTCGAACCACTTGTAATAGGCCGGAAAACGCAGGAATATCAGGTCGTGAATCGTCACCACCGACGGGATGCCCCGCTTGCGCAGCCCCCACGGCAGCTCCGCCCCCAACCCGTGGAACAACGATACGTCGGCCGGAAGTTCACGGCAGACCCCCGCGCTGCGCCACCACGCTTTCGCCAACCCGTGTTTCGGGGTCCGGGGCAGGCGGAATTCAATCTGTTCGCACTCCGGCAATCGTTTGCGCAGGGCTTCCCGCCCGAGGTCGGGCGTGTAGAGCAGGTAACGGTTCTGCGGAGCCGACCGGGCCAGCATCTCCACGATGGTGCGGCCGTAGTTGCCCAAACCCGTAGCGTTGTGGGTGATGCGTTTGGCCTCGTAGGCTATCTTAAGCGGTCTGTCCGTCATGGTAGAGAGCAAGATATTTGCGGTAAAAATATTCGTAAGCAAGATTTTCTTCAAAATGGCGACGCCCAGCCGCACCCATCGCATCGCGCAGGGCCTTGTCGTCCAGCAGCCGGGCCAGCGCGGCGGCCAGCGCGGCTTCGTCGGCCGGAGGAACCAGCAGCCCCGTAACGCCCGCCACCGCATACTCCGGCTGCGAACCGTTGTCGGAAGCGATAACCGCGCAGCCCGCCTGCATCGACTCGATGAGCGTCAGACCGCCGCCCGCTTCGGGCACGACCGAGGGCAGCACCGAAATATCGGCCTGCGCAAGCAACGCTCCCGCATTGGGCACAAAACCGATGAATTCGACCCGGACCTCCGGCGGCAACTTCGCCGCCAAGGCACGGAGCTTCGCAAGATATTCCGCGTTGTCGGTCGTCCCGGCGAAAACCAGCGCGAAGCCTCTTCCCCCCCCCATCCGGGCACAAGCACGCAGCAACACGTCGCAGCCTTTCTCCTCGACCAGCCGTCCGCAGAACAGCAGCAGCGGAACGTCGGGAGCCAGCCCGCAAGTTTTCCGCAAATCGGGCGTTTCGTCGCCCATGCGTCTTTCGGGCGAACTGTTGAGGATGACGGTCGTCCGCTCCCGGTCCATCGCCGGACCGGTCGAAAAAAACTCCTGCCGGGCCCGCTCCGAAACGAACGCCACCCGGTCCAAACGGCGGTACAGCCAACGGTGCAGCCAATTGCATTTGGCCCGGCGAACCAAATGGCGCGTCAGCACAATCCGCGGCCGCAGTCCGAACACCCGCACCAGGGCCCGGGCATAGAGCGCCGTAAACGCATCCTTGAAATGGTGCACATGGACCGTTGCCGGACGATGGCGCAACATCAGCCGCGCAAGCGCCACCGCCGAAAACAAATCGGGTATCCCCTTGAGCGGCAGGCGATAGAACGGAACCGGCATGTCGGCCGTGCGTTCGCGGATGACCCGCCCCGGGCGGGCAATCAGCACCACCTTGCAGCCGTCGGCCGTCAGCCGCCGGGAAAGATCGGCTACGAACTGCTCGCCGCCGCCCCATGTCGCGCCGGCAAAAATCTGAAAAATCGGCTTCTCTGTCTTCATGCTGCCCTTTTATCAGCGCGACAAACGCCGTTTGATACTCTCGCCCCAACGGAACACCGTTGAAAGGGCGATAACCGCCGGGCGCAAGGCCCGCCATCGGTCGAGCCGGAAAAGCAGCAATTGCTTGCCCGAAAAAATCGTCCGCAAGGCTTTCCGATAGCGCGGTGCCATCTCGTGCAGTTTCCTGGCTAATTCGTCCGAGCCTCTCCAGCTGTTGCTGCTTTTGGAAATATAGCCTACGTACCACCACAGCCCGCTGACCAACGACAGGAATTCGGCACGCTCCGGAGCAACAGCTCCGGCATTCCGCGCGAAAATATCGTCCACGCACTCCGCAAACTTCTTACAGTAATCGAACGTCAGTTTGTTGCGGTGAATCGACGACCCGGCCCGCTGCAGATAATTGTAACCGACATAGTCGATTGTGCGGACCCGGGCGACCCGGCAGCCGATCTGCAAATTGAGGAGCAGGTCCTGCCCCATCGGCATGGGATAATGGCAAAGCGATTCGCCGAACAGCTCCCGCCGATAAATCTTGGACCACAGGGCAGGCATAATTTCATGTCCGACAACGCTTTGCAAAAAAACATCACCGTCCATTACACCTAAGTTTCGTTCGGGCACCGCCGTCCGGTAGGTCCGCGAAACACGCGTATATCCGCAGCATACCATATCGCAGTCTCCCTCCTCCTCGATGGCCGCCACCATCCGCTCAAGCATGTCGGGCTCCCACCAGTCGTCACCGTCCAGGAAACAGACATACCGCCCGCGAACATGGGCAAGCGCCGTTTCGCGGGCGCGGGCGACACCCTGGTTTTCCTTATGAACCGCCACGATGCGTGCGTCGGCAGCGGCGTGGCGCTGAATCGCAGCCCAGGAGCCGTCGCACGAACCGTCGTCGACCACGATGGCCTCGAAACGGCCGAACGTCTGCCCCGCGACCGATTCCAGACAACGGTCGACGTAGGCTTCCAGATTGTAAACCGGAACGATTATCGAAACAACCGGTTCCGAAGTCTCTTCGCTTATCATCGGTCTTATTGAATGTATGCTTTCACCCGGTCGGCAATCCGCTCGCCGTCGAGCGCCGCCGAAATGATGCCGCCCGCATAGCCTGCACCCTCGCCCGACGGGAACAGACCGCCGACGTCGGGGTGCATCAGCGTCGCCGGGTCGCGCGGAATGCGGACGGGCGACGAGGTGCGCGATTCGACCCCCACGACCACCGCGTCGGAGGTGACGAAGCCCCGCATCCGGCGGCCGAAGGTCGCGATTCCGGCCCGCAGCCCCTCCGCGATGAAGCGCGGCATCCAACGGTCCAGCCGCGACGGCACGATACCCGGAATATAGGAGGTCGACGGCAGCGTACCGCTCGCACGCCCGGCCACGAAATCGGCCACGCGCTGGGCCGGAGCTATCTGGTGCTCGCCGCCGTATTGCCGCGCGAGCTCCTCGAACTGCTGCTGGAACTTCAGTCCCGCCAGCTCGCCCCATTCGGCGCGCAGATGCCCGAAGTCGCCGAGCCTTACCTCCGTCACGATTCCCGAATTGGCATAAGGCGACGTGCGGCCGCTGGGCGACATGCCGTTGACCACCGACTGCGCGGCATCGGTCATGGCCGGGACGATGAAGCCGCCGGGGCACATGCAGAACGAGTAGACCCCGCGGCCGCCCTCCTGGCTGACAAGCGAATAGGCCGCCGCCGGAAGGTATTCGCCGCGCTCGGCGCAGTGGTACTGAATCGAATCGATGAGCGCCTGCGGATGCTCGATGCGGACCCCCATCGCAAAGGGCTTGGCTTCGAGCCGGACCCCCTGCCTGTGAAGCAGTTCGTAAATATCGTGCGCCGAGTGGCCCGTCGCCAGCACCACCGCGGCCCCCTCGATCCGTTCGTCGCCGCACTCCACGCCGCAAATCCGCCCGCCCTTGATTATCAGCCCGGTCACCCGCCGCTCGAAAAGCACCTCGCCGCCTGCGTCGACGATGGTCTTGCGGATGTTGCGGATGATGCCCGGCAACCGGTCGGTGCCGATGTGCGGATGGGCTTCGTAGAGGATTTCGGGCGTCGCGCCGTGGAAAACCAGCGTCCGGAGCGCCTTGTTGTAATCGCCGCGTTTCTTGCTGCGAGTGAAGAGCTTGCCGTCCGAAAAAGTCCCCGCGCCACCCTCGCCGAACGCGTAGTTGGAATCGGGGTCGACCCGGCCGTTGCGGTTGATTCGGGCGATGTCGACCTTGCGGGCCGAGACGTCGCGCCCCCGCTCCAACAGAACGGGCCGCAGACCCAGCTCGATAAGCCGCAGAGCCGCGAACAACCCCGCGGGACCGGCCCCCACAATAACCACCTCCGTGCGCCCTGCCACCGACGGATAATCGAAATGCACGGGCCCCGGCGTCGGCTCGCCGTCGACGAAAATTTCCAGCGTGAGGTTGACTTTCGGCTGGCGCTGCCGCGCGTCTATCGACCGCTTGACCACCCGCACCAATGCCACGTCGCGTTCGGCCACACCCATCCGACGGGCCGCCAGCGCCGTATAAAACCGGGCGTCGGCCGCTTCGCGCGGGGAGAGGACAAGGGTGATTTGACGGGACATTCTATTAAAGGTTATAGGTTAAAAGTTAAAGGTCAAAAATGCAATTGAACGGAAACCGAGGCACCTGCGGACTGCATCCGGCAAAAACGTGCGCTCCGAATCCGTCTTATGAACGGCTCTTGAATATTTTCGTTTTCACGTTTCACCTTTCACTTTTCACTTTATACTCAATGTGCTTCCAGCCAGTTCCGGCCCGCTCCGCACTCGGCCAGCAGCCGGACTTTGAGCGCCGCGGCCTGCTCCATGCTCTCCGTGATGATACGTGCAACCTGCTCTTGTTCAGCTATCAGCGTGTCGACCACCAATTCGTCGTGCACCTGCAGGATGACCCGCGAACGGATTCCCTCGGCCGCAAAACGGCGGTGCACCTCGATCATCGCTATCTTCATGATGTCGGCCGCCGAACCCTGTATCGGAGCGTTCACGGCGTTGCGCTCGGCCAGACCGCGCGCCACGGCATTGTGCGAAGCGATGTCGTTCAAGTAACGCCGACGGCCGAAAATCGTCGCAACGAAACCTTCCTCCTTGGCCTTTTCGACCACGTGCTCCATGTATTCCTTCACTTTCGGATACGACGCGAAATAACCCTCTATCAGCTCGCGGGCCTCCTTGCGGGGGATTTCGAGCCGCTGGCTCAAGCCGAACGCCGAAATCCCGTAGATGATTCCGAAATTGGCCGTCTTGGCCCGGCGGCGCTCTTCGGTCGTCACTTCGTCGATGCGTTTGCCGAACAGACGCGCCGCTGTCGCCGCGTGGATGTCCTCGCCGTGCTCGAACGCCGCTATCAGCGATTCGTCGCCCGAGAGGTGGGCCATCAGCCGCAACTCCACCTGGCTGTAATCCGCCGACAGCAACACATGTTCTTCGTCCGTAGGGATGAACGCCTTGCGGATGCGGCGGCCCATCTCCTCGCGGACCGGAATGTTCTGGAGATTGGGATTGGCCGACGACAGACGGCCCGTCGCCGTAACGGCCTGGTTGAACGACGTATGGATTCGTCCCGTCGCCCGGTTCACCAGCTGGGGCAGCGCCTCCACATAGGTCGACAGCAGTTTCTTGACCCCGCGATATTCGAGTATCAAGGCCACGATGCGGTGCTTGTGGGCAAACGATTGCAGATACTCCTCGTCGGTGCAGAACTGCTTGGTTTTGGTCATCTTGGGCTTCTCGGCGATGCGCATCTTGCCGAAGAGCACTTCGCCCAGCTGGCGCGCCGAATTGATGTTGAGCGACGGTTCGCCCGCCTCGCGGCGGATTTCGGCTTCCAGCTCCGCGATTTTCCGGCTCAGCTCCACGCTGTACTCAGCCAGCGCGTCGACGTCGATGCGCACGCCCGCCATTTCGATGTCGGCCAGCACCTCGATCATCGGCTCCTCGATGCGGAAATAGAGGTCGTGCAGCCCCAGCTCCTCGACCATCGGATAGAGTTTCTGCTTGAGCTGGTAGGTCACGTCGGCATCCTCCGCCGCATATTCCTTGACCCGCTCCACGTTCACCAGGTCCATCGTCAGCTGCTTGGAACCCTTGCCTATCAAGGTCTCGATTTCGATGGGCCGATAGTTCAGATAGCGCTCCGACAAGGCGTTCATGTTGTGGCGCGATTCCGGGTCGAGCAGGTAGTGCAGAATCATCGTGTCGAACTTCCGGCCCCGCACGGCGATTCCGAGCCGCCGCAGGACCATCAGGTCGAACTTGACGTTCTGCCCGATTTTGTCGATTTTTTCGTTCTCGAAAAGCGGCTTCACCAAAGCCGCCAGCTCTGCCGTATTTTCCTCCTTGAAAGGGATATACCACGCCTCGTGGGCCCTTACGGCCAGCGACAGCCCCACGATCCGGTCAGTGAAAATATCCAGCCCCGTGGTCTCGGTGTCGAAACAGAATTCGGGATACTTTTCGATTTCGGCCACCGCCTGCCGCACCGCTTCCGGCGTGTCGGCCAATATATACAGGTGCGACGTGTCGAGCGCCGTCCGCAGCGGCTCCGGCTCGGGAACGGTTTCCACAAGCAGCGATTCTTCCACGACCGCGTCGGCCGCAGGCACCGCCGGACCCGCAAAGAGGTCGCCCTGCCCCGCCAGCGCCGCCTTTTTGGCCGCCGCCGACTTCGCCCGGGCCATTTCGGCCAATTGGCGCTGCGCCTCCTGCCGGGGAGCGTCGGAGAGCGGTTCGGCGGGCGCCACGTTGGTCAGGTCGCCAAGAAACGACTTGAAATCCAATTCGGCGAACAGGGCCCGCAGGTCGTCGATATGCGGGTCGCACATCGTCAGCTCCTCCTCGCGGAACTCGATGGGCACGTCCAAGCAGATGGTCGTCAGCTTCTTGGCCAACATCAGATTGTCGGCCCACGCCGCGATTTTCTCGCCCTGCTTGCCCGGAATGCTGGCCACGTTGGCCAGGATGTTCTCCACCGGACCCCATTCCTGCACCAGCTTGCACGCGATTTTCTCGCCGATACCCGGCACGCCGGGGATGTTATCCGACGCATCGCCCCACAGGGCCAGGATGTCGCGCACGAGCACCGGGTCGTCGATACCGTACTTCTCGCGGATGGCCGCAGGGTCTACGATTTCGATTCCGTCCGTGCCTTTCTGCTTGTAAATCTTGCAGTTGTCGCGCACCAACTGGCCGTAGTCCTTGTCGGGCGTCACCATATAGACGTCGTAGCCCGCGTCGGCACCCTTCTGCGAAAGGGTCCCTATCACGTCGTCGGCCTCGTAGCCCGCCACCTCCAGAATCGGGATGCACATCGCCTCCAGCACCCGCTTGACATAGGGCACCGAAAGGATGATGTCCTCGGGCGTTTCGCTGCGGTTGGCCTTGTAGTCCGTGAAGATTTCGCGGCGGAAGCTGCCCCCCTTGGGGTCGAACGCCACGCCCAGCAAATCCGGGCGCTCGCGCTTGAGAATGTCGCGCAGAAATTTGACGAACCCGAACACCACCGAGGTATTCATCCCCGTGCGGTTACGCATCGGGCGTCCCAGAAATGCGTAGTAATACTTGAACATCAACGCGTATGCGTCGACCAGAAACAGTTTTTTCATATCCCTTCGGTTGCGTCCCGGCCTCAGGCTCCGGGACGGTTGTCTTCGGCGAACCACTCCGCAAAGGAGGTCGCGGTTTCGTGCAGGCGCAGCGACCAGAGCTGCACGCCCTGCGGCAGCCGGGCCGCAATCCGCTGCGCGAAATCGGCCAGCATGTTCTCGCAGGTGGGCTGGTAATCCACCTCCGCGATATTGCCGAATTGCCGGGAGAGCGTCGCACGCAACTCCTCGTTGGCCGCTGTCGCCCTCAGAATCAGCGTGTGGTCCAGCCGCCCGACGATTTCTTCGGTCACGATGCGTTTGAGCACCCCGAAGTCCATGACCATCCCGCACTTGGGGTCGCCCTCGGCGGTCGAAGGTTCGCCTTTCACCGTCACGAACAAACGGTACGAATGGCCGTGTATTTCGCGGCACGGACCATCATAGCCCTCCAGCGCATGGGCCGCCTCGAACGAAAATTCTTTTGTCAGTCTTATCGTTGCCATAGATGCAAAGATAGCGCAAGTCGAGAGCAATGCCAAATTTATTTGGACATTGCCGAGACGCAGCCTATCGAATAAGGTGAAAGGTGAAAAGCGAAAGGTATTTTTCAAGTCGGCATAAAAACAACCTATCTTCGACGCGCAGACAAAGTGCGCAAGCCGAGAAACCCCCGATACCCTATTCCACCCTCAACCACAAAAAATATCGGGCCGCTTCCAGACAAAGGAGCGGCCCGGTATTTCGACTGCGTGCGACTTATCGCAATTCCACCTTGTAGGGCGAATACATCATGACACCCTGGCGGTTCAGCGCTTCGCGCATCTGCCGCAGTTCGGCTTCCGGAACACCAAGCTGCGAACCGGATACCAACGTCCGTACCCGAACCTCCAACGAAGCAAGAATCGCCGCAAGGCCCGTCGGCTGGTCCACCTTTTCGACCACGCGGTAGTCGCCGCCGATTTCCGCCTTGTCGGCTGCCAGCGCAATGGCCGTCTTCAGACCGCCGTAGGTGTCGATCAAACCGATTCCCAGCGCATCTTCGCCCGACCATACGCGGCCCCCGGCGATGTCCAGCACCTTTTCGATGGGCAGGTTGCGTCCCTCGGCCACATAGCCCGTAAAGGTTTCGTAGACCTTGTCCACACCGCGCATGACGGCGGCCCGTTCCAGCGGCGTCAGCGGCGCCACCGTTCCGGCTCCGGCCGAAGCATTGCTTTTCACGCCGTCCAGCGTGATGCCCAACTTGTTCTTCAGCGCGTCGATTTTGTCGATATACATTCCGAATACTCCGATGGAACCCGTCAGCGTCATCTTGTCGGCTACGATGACATCGGCCGGAGCCGAAATATAGTAACCGCCGCTCGCCGCATAGGAACCCATAGACACCACCACGGGCTTCTCGGCCCGGAGCAATTCCATTTCACGCCAAATCAGGTCCGAAGCCAGCGCGCTGCCGCCCGGCGAATTCACGCGCAGGACCACCGCTTTCACGTCGTCGTCCTCACGGACTTCGGCCAGCGTCCGGGCCATCGTGTTGCCGCCGATAGTGCCGCCCGACGCTTCGCCGTCCACGATTTCGCCCTCGGCATAGACAACCGCCACCTGCGGAGCGGCAAAATTCGTGTCGGCCGGAAGCTGCGACGCGTATTCGCCCAGCGATACGAACCGATAGTCGCCCTGCTTGTCCGTCTCCACGCCCAGCGCCGCGAAGACATCGTCCATCTGGTCCTCGAAAAGCAGTCCGTCGACGAACTTCTTCTCAAGCGCTTCTTCCGGCAGCGAAACCTCCAGACCGTCGGCAATGCGGTTCAGTTCCGCAAGGTCGATACGGCGCGATTCGGCAACCCCCTCCGCAATGGTTTTCCACAGCGAATTGACCAGCTGCTGCATCTGCTCGCGGTTGGCGTCCGACATCTTGGTCAGAATATAGGGCTCCACGGCACTCTTGTACTTGCAGACCGTCGGGCGGAAGATTTCGGCCTTGAGGTCCAGCTTGTCGAACAACCCCTTATAGAACATCAGCGTCGACGAAAGCCCCGTCCAGTCCATACCGCCCTGCGGCTGAAGATAGATGCTGTCGGCGGCCGAAGCCAAGTAGTATTGGCCCTGCGAATAGACTTCGTTGTACGAGACCACGAACTTGCCGCTCTCCTTGAAGTCGACCACCGCAGCGCGCAGTTCCTCCAAGATGGCCGAGCCCGAAATTCCGCCTCCGCCGTTGAGCCGCAAGTAGATACCCTCGATGCGGTCGTCGTCCTTGGCGGTTTCGATGGCCCGCAACGCCTTGATAAGCGAAAGTTGCTTGGTCGAAGTCATCGTCATCCAGTCGATGGCGGCAAAGGGATCGGTCGACGGCGAATCGACGATCTCTTCGACCAGGTCGATTTTGAGAATCGACCCCGGACGAACCGTTACGGGACCTCCGTTCAGCGACGCAGCCATGCCGGCAATCATTCCGAACAGAAAAATCCAGAAAAACAGCGAGAGGAACGAACCCACCAAAAAGGCAAGCACCCCGGCCAAAAATGTTTTGAAGAAATTCATACCTATATATATTTAAGTTTGCTGTGCGGCTCTGTCGTATGCAAAGATAACCATATTTTTCGAGAAACAAATAAAATTTATCGTTTTTCGATAAAGTGTAACATTCATTCCTCTACTCCGGTAAAACAATAGCTTTTTCCGGGCTTCGTTTCCACATCGTAGAGCAAATCCATGTGTTCGGCATCCGGCTGCCGGGGTGCTTCCGGCGAAACGAGCGGCGCAAGAACGGTCTGCGCCCGCAACAACGGATTCGGACATGGGGCAGTGCCGGCAGTCCGCAACGCCTTGCCGTTCAGCTTCAAAGGCACGGCCGACCGGATGCGGAGCACCCCGCCCACCGTCGATGTCAACACGGCTCTCCGAAGACGGCCGCCGTCCCATGTCATTTCGTCCAGCACGAATCCGCCCCGGCAGCGCAACCCTTTCACCGACCCGCGGGCCCATACGTCGGGCAGCGCAGGCAAAAGATGCACCGCTCCGGCATGGCTCTGTACCAACATCTCGGCGATTCCGGCCGTACAGCCGAAATTGCCGTCGATCTGGAAAGGAGGGTGGGCGTCGAACAGATTGGGATAGGTCCCGCCGTTCTGCCCCCGGGTGTCGGAAGTCGGATGCAGCTGCTCGGCAATCAACCTATAAGCATGGTTGCCGTCGAGCAACCGCGCCCAGAAACATACTTTCCACCCCATCGACCAACCCGTCGAATGGTCGCCGCGGCCATGCAGCGTTGTACGGGCCGCCTGCATCAGCGCCGGATGCGCGCCGGTAATCTGACGCCCCGGATAAAGCCCCCACAAGTGCGACGCATGGCGATGGCGGTCCTGCGGATTGTCCCAGTCTTCGAGCCACTCCTGCAACTGCCCCCAACGCCCCACCTGCATGGGAGCCAAACGACCCAGCACCGCCCGCAGACTGTCCGTCAACGCGGGATTCTCGCCCACGACTGCGGCCGCGTCGAGCGTATTGGAAAAAAGGTCGTAGACCATCTGATTGTCCATCGTTGCACCGGCCACAACAACGAAATCGCGTTTTCCGTCCACCTTCGGCGCGTTCTCCGGCGAATACGACGGCGCCACGACCGAATAGCCGCGCCGTGGCTCGGTCACCAGAAAATCAAGATAGAACAGGCACGCATCGCGCATCAGGGGATAGACTTCGTCCAAATAATCCCTGTCGCCCGAAAAAAGGTAACGATCCCACAGGTGCTGGCAGAACCACGCGTTGCAGGTAGGCCAGATACCGTATTTGGGACCGTCCACCGCCCCCGTCGAGCACCAGATGTCGGTATTGTGGTGCAAGGTCCAACCCCGGCAGCCGTACATGGCTGCGGCCGCCCGGCCCTGCTCGGCCGTCCGACGGACCAAATCGAGGAAGGGTTCGTGCATCTCGGCCAGGTTGGTGACCTCGGCGGGCCAATAATTCATCTCCACATTGATGTCGGTGGTATATTTCCCGTCCCAAGGCGCATGGCGCCGATGGTTCCAGATACCTTGCAGATTGGCCGCCTGCCCGCCCGGCTGCGAACAACTTATCAACAAATAGCGTCCGAACTGGAAATAAAGCGCAGCCAACTGGGGATCGCCTACCGAAGCGAATTCGCGGACCCGCACGTCGGTCGGCTTGTCGGCCTGCGCCGTACGCCCCAAGTCGAGCGAAACGCGCCGAAAATAACGCTTGTAAATTGTTTCGTGGTCCCGAAGCGCCTTCCGGTAACAGCGCCCTGCATTGGCCAAATGGCTCCGGGCCTGCTCCGGGGCATCGCCCGACACGTCTTTATAATTTCTGAAATTGGTTCCTATCGAAACATAGACGATTGCTTCGTCGGCATGGCATATCTGCAAAGTGCTGTCGGACAATATTTTCAACTCACCGCCCACGGGCTCGATACGCGTCACGGCGGCAAACCGCACCTTGCCCTCGATGCCCTCGTGGTCATCGGCCCTGCCCTCCAGCCAAAGTTCGTTTCCAACGGCATGCCGCACGACATTCGCCTTGTAAGGCGTCGCATACCGGGCCGTAAACGAAATGCAGTTCTTTTTGGAAGCCGTCAGCCGGACAATCAGCAACTGGTCCGCAAACGAAGTAAAGGCTTCCCGGCGATAAGTCACACCGCCCGACGTGAAACGGGTGACCGCCACTGCCCGCCCGAGGTCCAGCTCCCGTTCGTAATCGGAAAACTCCGCTCCGGTCTCGAAATCCAGGCACAGCGAACCTACCGTCTGATAAGGCATGCCGTTGGCACCCTGCGGCGAACAGATGGCCGGACCGCAAAGTTCCTGCGCTTCGCGGTTGCGGCCCTCGAAAATCAGCCGCCGGATTTCGGGCAAGGCATCCTTGGCGGCCGGATTGGTATTGTTGTAAGGCGAGCCGCCCCACACCGTCTCTTCGTTCAACTGGAAACACTCGTGTTCGGGAGCGCCGAAGACCATGGCCCCGATCCGGCCGTTGCCCAGCGGAAGGGCTTCTTCCCACACTTCCGCCGGACGGTCGTAGCGAAGTTTCAAATCCTCGCTTTCGGTCCGGCATCCGGCCAGTACCAACAATCCAAAAAACCAATTTTTCATCTTGCAGGATTCTTTGTTTTATACAAAAATAATATGAACTGCATGCAGCACCAAATAAATTTGGCATTACACTCAGCTTATTCGTATCTTTACAGAAGATAGGCTGCGTCTCAGCAATAGCCAAATAAATTTGGCATTGCTCTCGACTTGCGCTATCTTTGTCCATAGAAGTTTTTGTCAATAATGGAAAACGAAATCAAAAGGCTGCTTGCGGCTGTTGTTCATCCCGAAACCGGAAAAGACATCGTTTCCGACGGTTTTATCGAACATATCGCTTCCACCGCGAACAAAATTACTATCGTATTACGCTTCGCTAAGACCCGCGATCCGTTCGCCGGAAAAATCCGGAAACAAGTTGAAACCATTCTGCAAGAGCATTTTCCCCAATCCGAAATTCTGGTTGTCATCAAAGAGGGTGGACAGCCTCCACGCCCCGAACCGAAAACCTCGACTACCACAGGCGGCATTGCTCATATTATTGCCGTTGCATCCGGTAAAGGCGGGGTCGGAAAATCGACCGTCACAGCCAACCTCGCCGTTGCCTTGCGCAACATGGGATTCCGGGTCGGTATTCTTGACGCCGATATTTACGGTCCATCACAGCCTAAAATGTTCGGCGTCGAAGGTTACCTGCCCGACGCTGTACAGGAAGACGGCATGGACCGAATCGTTCCCGCCGAATCCATGGACATCAAACTCATGTCCATCGGTTTCTTTATCAAGCCCACCGAAGCCTTGTTGTGGCGCGGCGCCATGGCAGTCAATGCACTGAAACAGATGATTCATCAGACCCAGTGGGGAACGCTCGATTTTCTGCTGTGCGATCTTCCCCCGGGTACCGGAGATATCCACCTCTCGATTATCGGCGAACTGAAGATCGATTCCGCAGTCATTGTCTCTACCCCGCAGCAGATCGCTGTCGCCGATGTTATCCGCGGAGTTGAAATGTTTCGCAACCCGAATGTCGATATTCCTATCGCCGGCATAATTGAAAACATGGCTTGGTTCACTCCCGAAGAATTGCCCGATAACCGTTATTACCTTTTCGGCAAAGGAGGAGCCCAGCGTTTCGCCAAAGAAAACAACATCAATTTTTTAGGCGAAATTCCTATTGTTCAATCCATTATGGACGGTTCCGAAGAGGGGCGCCCTGCTGTCGGTATTGACACACGCGTAGAACAATGGTATCGCAACATAGCAGAGCAAATCGTTGAAAAAACCGTAAAAAGCAGTTGATAAACTGTGTATAATACACCGAAAATTCGTCAATAATTCGAGATAACTTTACTCTCCCAAAAATTGCGAATATCAGAAACGACGGTCATATATGAATTCCCGGAAAGAACAAAAAAAGTTTTGACGATTTATTGGTACTTCTGTCAAAACCGAAACTGAGAAATTGTTTATAAAAAACCGCTGTCAATTTGTTTATAGTGATTATCAATAGTTGTTCAAAGGTGTTTTATATATTTGATTATAAATTATTTTCATAAAAATACTATATATACTTCTGTTGATAAGATTCTTTTCTGAAATATCATTAACACGCCTAACAGCCATTATATTTATTCTTTTTAATAATTATTTAAATTAACTAAAAAAGAAAAATATAAAACCTGTCGAAACCCGAAAACTTGAACCCGCAAATGAACCTCGTAAAAACTTCGGATACCCAATCCACTACACGCTTGCTTGCCCGCATTGCCGAATTGAAGCGTCAAAAGAAAGCCGTCATATTGGCCCACTACTATACACGCCCGGAAGTGCAATCGGCAGCGGATTTTTTGGGCGACAGCCTTGCGCTTGCAGTTCGTGCACAAACGATAGACGCCGAAATCATCCTTTTTGCGGGTGTTCACTTCATGGCGGAGACGGCAAAAGTGCTCTGCCCCTCGAAAAAGGTGCTGATACCTTGCCCTGAAGCGGGCTGTTCGTTGGCCGAATCGTGCAATGCCGCGGCTTTTGCGGCATTCAAGGCCCGCTATCCCGATCACAAGGTGGTTTCCTATGTCAATACGACGGTGGGTGTCAAGGCCCTGACGGATATTTGCTGTACGTCTTCCAATGCGCTTAAGGTCGTGCAGTCCATTCCGGTCGACCAGCCGTTGATTTTCGGTCCCGACCGCAATTTGGGCTCTTATATTCAGAAACTGACCGGGCGGAAAAACATGGTTTTGTGGGATGGTGCCTGCCATGTTCACGAGGAATTTTCGCTCGAAAAGCTGTTGGAGCTCAAGCGGAAACATCCTAAGGCCAAGGTCGTTGCCCATCCCGAGTGCCGGGCCTACATCCTCGACATTGCCGATTTCGTCGGTTCTACCGCCGCCATTCTTGACTACTGCGGGGATACTGATTCGACCGAATTTATCGTTGTTACCGAAGCGGGTATTCTCGCCGAGATGCAGCGGCGTTTTCCGGACAAGACGTTTATTCCTGCGCCGCCCGACGACGAGACATGCGGTTGCAACAACTGCCGTTTTATGAAGATGGTGACGCTCGAAAATATCGTGGCGTGTCTCGAAAACGAGGCACCCGAAATCATCCTCGACGAGCAGACGCGGCTCAAGGCCGAACGCTCTATTTTGAATATGATACAGATTAAATAGTTAGTTGATATGAAGAAACTTTTGTTGTTGTTCGTCGCTTCGGTCGCTTCGGTTTCGGCCTTCGCCGACGAGGGGATGTGGCTCTTGCCTTATCTCCAGAAGATGAATATCCGCACGATGAAGGCGCGCGGGTGTAAACTTTCCGCCGAAGATATTTACAGCGTTGACAAGTCGTCGCTTAAGGATGCCATCGTCATCTTCGGTAACGGGTGCACTGGGGAGATCGTCTCTCCCAACGGCTTGCTTTTCACCAACCATCATTGCGGTTTTTCGTCCATCCAGGAGCTTTCGTCCGTCGAGCACGATTATCTCAAGAACGGTTTTTGGGCCATGTCGCCCGAGGAGGAGCTGCCCGCTCCCGGTCTTTCCGTGCGGTTCATCCGCAAAATCATGGACGTCACGTCCGAAATCATCGGCAACGTGCCTTCCATTGCCGGGCAGGAGGAGTTCGAGCAGATTACGGCCGCCAATCGCAAGGCGCTGACCGAAAAGCTCCTTGCCGAGTATCCCGGCATGAGTGTCGAGGTGGATGCTTTTTTCGGCGGCAACCAGTTCTTCGCTTTCATCATCGAGAAGTTTACCGACGTGCGGCTGGTCGGCGCTCCTCCGCAGTCCATAGGTAAGTTTGGCGGCGATACCGACAATTGGATGTGGCCGCGTCATACGGGTGATTTCTCTGTGTTCCGCGTCTACGCCGGACCCGATAACAAGCCTGCCGATTATTCGCCCGAAAACAAGCCTTACAAGGCCGACAGGTTCCTGCGGATTTCGCTCGACGGGGTCGACGAAAACGACTTCGCCATGATTATGGGCTTTCCCGGTTCTACCGAGCGTTACATGACTTCCTATGAAATCGACGACATGCTCGGTGTTTCCAACCCCAACCGTATCTTCATCCGAGGGGAGCGGCAGGCTATCCTTTGGGAGGATATGTTGGCCAGCGACAAGGTGCGCATCCAGTATGCGTCCAAGTATGCCCGTTCCTCCAATTATTGGAAGAATTCCATCGGCATGTCGCGCGGTATCGAGAAGCTGAACGTCAAGGCCCGCAAGCAGGCGCAGGAGGCCGAGTTCCAGGCCTGGGCACAGCAGAACACCGTGCCTGAGGAGGGTTTCATTACGGCACTGCCCAAAATCAAGGAGTATGTCGACGGCCGCGGAAAAATCGACCATAATCGTCAGTACCTCGCCGAAGCGTTCCTTATGTCCGTCGAGGCGCTTACTCCCTGCCGTTCTTTCATGGGCAAGGAGAAAATCGCCGACCCCGAGAAGAGCAAGCAGCGGTTAGCCGATTGGTACAAGGATTATAACGCTCTCACCGACCGCAAGGTGGCCAAGCGGATGCTGAAAATCGCCCGCGAGCACATGACCGACCTACCGTCGTTCTACACCGAAATCGTCGACAGGGATTTCGGCGGCGATACCGATGCTTACATCGATTATCTTTATGACAATTCCGTTTTCGTCTCCGAGGAGAAGACCGCGGCGTTGGTCGACGATTTTTCCGCCGAAAAGTGGGCCGCCGATCCTTTCGTGCCTTTCGCCGAATCGGTGTGGAAGAAATACGTGGAGCTGAGCAAGGCATCCCGTCCTTTCTCGCAGCTTTACCGCGAGGGTCATCGCAAGTATGTCGCCGGGTTGATGCGTCAGTATCCCGACAAGGCCTGGGCGCCCGATGCCAATTTCACCCTCCGTCTCACCTATGGCCGCGTGCTGCCTTACGACCCTGCCGACGGAATCCGTTACAACCACTATACGACCCTCAAGGGCGTTATCGAGAAGGAGGACCCCAAGAACCCCGCCGAGTTCACCGTGCCTGCGAAGCTCAAGGAACTGTACTATTCCAAGGATTTCGGGCCTTACGCCAATAAGCAGGGCGAGCTGCCCGTCGCTTTCCTCGCCGACTGCGATATTACGGGCGGCAATTCCGGTTCGCCCGTCCTCGATTCGCGCGGCGATTTGATAGGTCTCGCTTTCGACGGCAATTGGGAAGCCATGTCCGGCGACGTGGCGTTCGAGCCCGAGTTGCAGCGGACTATCGCCGTCGACGTGCGCTACGTGCTGTTCGTCATCGACAAGTTCGCGGGCGCCGGGTGGCTGCTCGACGAAATGCAGTTCAGATAGTCCGTTCGTTTTCTTCAGGCCGGGGCCCTGCCCCGGCTTTTTTTGGTTGGTTGCTATGCGTAGCGCTTCTTCCGTTTCGTCTGCTGCTCATGTCCAGGGTACGGCTTTCGTCGTGTTGTTCGTCATCGGGTTCGCCCATCTGCTCAACGACATGATTCAGTCCGTCGTGCCCGCCGTCTACCCGCTTATCAAGGAGAAATTCGGCCTGTCGTTCGCGCAGATAGGTATCATTACCTTGGTGTTTCAGCTGACTTCTTCCATTCTCCAGCCTTTCGTCGGGCGATATGCCGACCGTCATCCCCGGCCTTATTCCCTGTTCGTCGGCATGTGTTTCACGCTGGTCGGTTTGTGTGCGCTCGCCGTTGCGCCCGATTTCCGGGTGCTGGTCGCCGCCGTCAGCATCATCGGATTCGGGTCGTCGATTTTCCACCCCGAGGCTTCGCAGGTCGCGCAGTTGGCTTCGGGCGGACGCAAGGGGTTGGCGCAGTCCATCTTTCAGGTCGGCGGCAATGGCGGTACGGCCGTGGGACCTTTGTTGGCGGCCCTGGTAGTCGTGCCTTACGGGCAGGGTGCTATCGGTTGGTTTTCTTTGGCGGCCATCGTTGCGGCGGTCGTTCTCGTGCGGGTCGGCAAGTGGTACAGCCGGCAGCTGGCCCATGTCCGGGCCGTTTCCGGGGCTATGGATTCCGAGGGCTGCGGTTTGTCCCGCAAGACGGTCCGGCGGGCCATGGCGATGTTGATCGTGCTGATGTTTTCCAAGCATTTCTATATCGCCTGCATCAACAGCTATTTCACGTTTTTCCTTATCGGCAAGTTCGGCGTTTCGGTCCAGGCATCCCAGTTCTGTCTCTTCGCTTTTCTCGCCGCTTCCGCCGTGGGTACCGTCGCAGGCGGTTTTCTCGGCGACCGTTTCGGTCGCAAGTACGTTATTTGGGGTTCCATTCTCGGGGCCGCGCCTTTCGCCCTCGCGCTCCCCTATACGGGTTTGCAGGCTACTATTGTTTTGTCCGTCGTCATCGGGCTCGTCATTTCGTCCGCTTTTTCGGCCATTCTGGTCTATGCCACCGACCTCATGCCTGGCAAGGTCGGGATGATTGCGGGCATCTTCTTCGGGCTTTCGTTCGGTTTGGGCGGCATCGGCTCGGCGTTCTTCGGGTGGTTGGCCGACCGTACCGGTGTCGGGTTCATTTTCCGTATCAGTTCTTTCCTGCCGCTTTTGGGGGTCGTCGCAGGTTTTCTGCCTGACCTCAGAAGCGGTTCCCGATAAAAGCAGTTCTGGCCCGGAATGGCATGGGTTACGGCTCATTCACGCACTTTTTTCGTCTTGGCGTTTCGGTTCGTCGAAAGGGTGCTGCCAGCGTGGTCCGGCAGATTCAGCAATCC
>ERZ778496.340-NODE-340-length-49326-cov-7.038765_pt1 | contig 49326 bp, 44 predicted proteins | sample MGYA00433099_ERZ778496 | MGnify/ENA primary metagenome ERZ778496 (study PRJEB29527, sample SAMN07138962) | mouse gut metagenome | material: feces | host: mouse | place: China:Nanjing | collected 2016-01-25 ...
TATTAAATTATGAACTTTAGAAAGAGGAGGAGCAGCAATGAGAATTTTAATTGCAGAGGATGATTTTGCCAGCAGAAAGGTGATTTTAAAATTTCTGTCAGAGTATGGTGAATGTGATGTAACGGTGGACGGTATGGAGGCGATTGACGCTTTTATGATGGCACTAGAAGACGGTGACCCTTATGATTTAATTTGTCTTGACGTAATGATGCCGATTATGGATGGGTATCAGGCACTCAAGAATATCCGCGATATTGAGCGTGAACATAATATACCAGAGGAGGAAATGGTAAAGATTATTATGACTACTGCGCTAAACGAGCAGAAGAATGTAAAGAAAGCGTTTGAACTCGGCTGTACTGTATATTGCGCAAAACCCATCGATATGGATAAACTCAAAAATACATTGGAGATGATTGGACTGGTTTAAGAGGGCAAAGGCAGTGAAGTTATATTTTAAGGAGCAGGGATTTGTATGGAAGAAAATTTAGAAGAACTTGAATTGGAGCAGCAGGATATTAGGCTTGGAAAATATATGACATTTTCTGTTGGTAATGATGTATTTGGCATTGAGTTGAAATATGTCAATGAGATTATACAAATGCAGCCCGTAGCGCCGATTCCAGAGGTAGAACATTTTATTAAAGGGCTGATCAATCTGCGCGGAAAAATTATCCCCGTAATTGATGTGGCGGATCGCTTTGGTAAAGAAGCGTTTACGTACAATGACCGTACCTGCATTATTGTAGTGGAGGTGCATGGTGTTGAAGTAGGATTGATTATAGAGAATATTGCGGAGGTGGTATCCATAGATGAGGAGGATATTCTGCCGCCTCCTAATAACAACCGCGGTACAGCGCAAAGCAAGTTTATTAGAGGCATTGGGAAGATAGGGGACAGCGTAAAGCTGCTGCTGGATCCGGTAAAGCTGTTGAGCGACGACGCCCTTGATTTCCTTGACAGGCAGGAAAATGATGAGGAAGAATAAATGGTGAAAAGTCGGGAAGAATTTTTTTACTTTGTATTAAATCATTGTCAAGAATGCGTTATCCGATATAACAGTCAAGGTGTGATTGCATATTGTAATGACAGGCTTGTGGAATTGACAGGATATGGCAAGGAAGAGATCAAAGGCCATTATATTGGGGAACTTTTTCAAAATACATTTGAAGAAACACCAGAGGGCATACAGCTTGCGCCGATGTATCGTGATATGGATATGATTGAAACCGTTATGTATAGAAGAAACAAGACGTGTTTTCCCGTGGAAATACGAATTTTGCCGACAGATTACTATGACGAAGCACAGTTTATTTTAACGGCGGTTGATATGACGCGGTATAAGGAGAGCATACGGAAGGTAGAGGATGCGACACAACAGATGAAAGAGTCTATGAAGGCTCGTGATGCGTTTGTGGCAAATGTTACACATGAATTGCGCACACCGGTAAACGGTATTAAAGGTCATGCAGAACTTCTTATGGAGCAGGAGAAGGATTTCCAGAAAGCAAATTATTTAAAGCTGATTCATGACTGTTGTATAACGATGGAGGGGATTATCAACAGTATTTTGGATTTTTCAAAGCTCGAGGCTGGAAAGTTCCAACTCGATGAGAACCCATTTTCTTTTTATGCGTTTATGGAGAAAATAGAAAAAATGTTTTCCATGCTGACAATGCGCAAAGGCCTGCGCTTTACATTAAATATGTCGCAGGATATTCCGGATCGACTGATTGGTGATGAACTGCGCCTTACACAGATACTGAACAATCTTGTTTCTAATGCGGTAAAATTTACCGAGCAGGGATATGTTGGTATCGAGGTTTCCTTAAATACAAGGATAGATGACGAAGTTGAACTATTTTTTATGGTGGTGGATACTGGTATTGGTCTTTCTTTGGAGGATAAGGATAAGTTGTTTAAAAGCTTTTCGCAGGTAGATGCCTCTGTAACACGCAAATACGGCGGCACAGGGCTGGGACTTTCCATTACCAAAGAACTTGTCAATATGATGCATGGAAGAATTTGGGCAGATGGAGAGAAGGGAAAAGGTTCCAATTTTTCTTTTACGATTAAGTTAAGAATGGAGAAGGCTGGAGAAACAGATACAGAACCGGAAGCAAACGTTAGGATATGGAAGCCTGCTAATAAAGAGAGTAAATCAATGGCGGAGCAAGATTTAATGTATGAGTTCGGCAGTGAAATTAATATCCGTGAACTGAAGCGATATTTTGAAAAAATGAACATCAGTATGGATATGGATAACTGGCAGAAGACAGAGAGTTTTGCGGCAATGATTAAGCAGCTTCTTGCAGGCGGTTCTAAGGATTTGCAGAGGGCAGTGTTTCGTATGGAAATGGCGATCCGCAAGTCCAATATTGAGAAATCAAGAGAAAGCGCCGCAAAGGTCAAGGAATTACTTGCTCAAGAGATGGAAGGGCTGGTGATTTAACATGGATATGGGGCAGACACTCAAAGGGGATATCAGGATACTAATTGTAGATGATGTGGAGGTAAACCTGATAATACTTGAGGAAATTATTAAGGATATGGGATATTATCCGTTATGTGCGCAGAGCGTCAAGGAAGCACTGCAGATGATTCAGGACAGCGATCAGCTTCCAAGGGTTATTTTGTCTGATATTTCCATGCCGGAAATTGACGGTTTTTCGTTCTGTTCAATGCTGAAAAAAGACCCTTATACAAGGGATATCCCTGTGATTTTTATATCTGCTATGGATAGGGCATCCGATCTAAGCCAAGGGTTTGCGCTGGGCGCAGTAGATTACATATCGAAACCTTTTGATAAGACAGAGGTGGAGATGCGTATATCCACACACTTAAAATTGTATTCTATGCAAATGGATTTGGAAGAAAATAACAGAAATTTAAGTGTTGTGGTGGCACGGCAGATGGAGAAACTGCGGATAGAGCAGAAAAATATTATGACAGCATTTGCACGTTTAATTGAGCGCAAGGAAAATATTGGCAGTTCGCATTCCGAGAATATTTTGTATAACAGCAGGATTTTGGCGCTTGGAATGCAGTTTTCACCGATGTTTGAAGATGAAATCAGTGATGATTTTATTGATACCATTGAATCGAGTGCAGGACTGCATGATATTGGCAAAGTGATGATACCCGATTCGATTTTATTAAAGAATGGACCTTTGACAGAAGAAGAGCGCAAAGTAATTATGACGCACGCTGAAATCGGCGCTCAGACGTTGATCGATATTTATGATGGTACAGAGTATAATGATTTTGTGCGTATGGCAATAGACATTGCGTGGTATCACCATGAGAATTGGGATGGATCAGGATATCCTAAAGGATTGAAAGGCAAGGAAATTCCGCTTTCCGCTCGTATTGTGAAGCTTGTGGATGTTTTTGATGCAATGATTAATCAAAGGCGCTACCGCAACGCGATTCCGCTGGACAGAACATTAACTTATATTGAAGAAAACGCTGGAATTATGTTTGATCCGGACATTGTGCGTGTATTTATGAAAATATACCGTAATTTCCATGGTATTTGATTTTTTAGAAAAATCTACCACTCATAAAACATTCATCTCCGCTAATACTAGGATTAAGATAAGCGATAAAAAGCTTATCTTTGAAGATAGATTGTTAAATAGTATTAAAAAATTATTTCGGAGGTGTATGGATATGTCATCACAAAACAGATCAAACAGAGTAGAAGTTCCTGAAGCAAAGGCAGCATTAGATCGTTTCAAAACAGAGGTTGCATCTGAATTGGGTGTTAACTTAAAGGAAGGCTATAACGGCGACTTGACATCTAGAGAAGCAGGCAGCATCGGCGGCGAGATGGTAAGACGTATGGTAAAGAGCTATGAGGAATCTTTGAAATAAGAAATAGTGTGTAATAAACACTGAAAAAAACGACGGCCGTGTACTAAGGGATTGGTACACGGTCGTTTTTTATTTTCATAATAAGTTTTTTAATTATAGTCTTTTATTTTTTTTCGTTGTATGGTATAATCTTAAAATGATTGTACAAATTTATGTAATATTGTGCAAGTTCGATCGATAGGTAGTTTTTTATAAAAATACTTAATTATTTTTAGAAAAGAAGAATTATATAACGCTCAAGGAGGAAATGAAGCAAATGAGTTTACAGGTAGAAAAGTTAGAAGGTAATATCGCTAAGCTTACAATAGAAGCATCGGCAGAAGATTTTGAGAAGGCAGTTGACAAAGCTTACCAGAAAAACAAGAATAAGCTGAGTGTTCCGGGATTCCGCAAGGGCAAGGTACCACGCAAAATGATTGAGAAAATGTATGGCAATACAGTTTTCTATGAGGAAGCGGCAAATATTCTAATTCCTTCTGCGTATGCCAAGGCAATTGACGAGTGTACTGAGGAGGTTGTTTCACAGCCTAAAATTGAAGTTGTGCAGATTGAAGCCGGCAAACCTTTTATCTTTACAGCGGAAGTTGCGTTGAAGCCAGAGGTTACTCTTGGTGCATACAAGAGCGTAGAGATTGAGAAGGTAGATACAACGGTAACAGAGGAAGAGATTGACGAGGCTGTAAACCGTGAGCGCGAGAGTAATGCGAGAACGATTTCTGTTGAGGACAGGGCTGTGCAGGATGGCGACATGGTAGTGCTTGATTTTGAAGGATTTATGGACGGTGCTGCTTTTGAAGGCGGCAAGGGAGAAAATTATTCTTTGACCATTGGATCAGGAACATTTATTCCGGGATTTGAGGAGCAGCTTATCGGAGCAGAGATTGATAAGGAAATAACAGTGAATGTTACATTCCCAGAGGATTACCATGCAGAAGAATTAAAAGGCAAGAACGCAGAGTTTAAATGCACCATAAAAGAGATTAAAGAGAAAGAACTTCCAGAATTGGATGATGAGTTTGCAAGTGATGTATCAGAATTTGATACAATGGAAGAATATAGGGAAGATTTAAAGAAACAGCTCACAAAGCAAAAGGAAGAAACTGCCGAGGAGGAGAAGGGCGATAAAGTGGTTGAGGCAATTATTGCTTCTTCACAGATGGATATTCCTGAGGCAATGATTGAAACACAGCAGCGCCAGATGGCGGAGGACTTTGCACGCAGAATCCAGATGCAGGGGCTTTCTTTCGAGCAGTATTTGCAGTTTACAGGGCTGACAAGGGCAGACTTTATGGAGCAGATGAAGCCGCAGACGCTGAAGCGTATCCAGTCTAGGCTTGTGCTTTGCGCAATTGCAAAGGCGGAGAATATCGAGGCGACTGAGGAAGAATATCAGGAAGAAATTCAGAAAATGGCAGATAGCTACCATATGAGCGTGGAAGAACTAACCGATATGATGGGCAAATTCGAGGAGAAGGCTGTCCGCGAAGATATCTGCATGAAGAAAGCTTATGATTTAGTGGTAGAGCAGTGTGTGGAGGTAGAAAAATAAACAGCCGAGCAAAATTATTAAATATTTATGAAATGTTTGCACGATGGAAGGAATTGCGATATACTGATTGATATCAGTATATCGGCTGTTAGAATTGAAAATGGAGGTAAAAGCCGTGAGTTTAGTCCCATATGTCATTGAACAAACAAGCCGTGGAGAACGTTCGTATGATATCTATTCCAGATTATTAAAAGAGCGTATTATTTTTCTCGGTGAAGAAGTAAATGAGGTAACTGCCAGCTTGACAGTGGCACAGTTATTGTTCTTGGAAGCGGAAGATCCGGATAAGGATATTCAGCTATACATTAACAGCCCGGGTGGTTCTGTTACCGCAGGCATGGCAATCTATGATACAATGCGCTATATTAAATGTGATGTATCAACAATCTGTATTGGTATGGCGGCAAGCATGGGGGCATTCCTTCTTGCAGGCGGTACGAAAGGGAAAAGACTAGCACTCCCAAATGCAGAGATTATGATACATCAGCCACTTGGCGGGGCGCAAGGGCAGGCAACTGAGATTGAGATTGCTGCCAAACATATTTTGCGTACCAAGGAGAAATTAAATAAAATCCTTTCAGAGAATTGTAACCAGCCTTATGATATTATTGCAGCAGATACAGAGCGCGACAATTGGAAAACTGCGCAGGAGGCTTGTGAGTACGGTTTGATTGACAGGGTAATCACAGACAGAGCGGAGCAGAAGGAAGATTAATAGTATGAATAAAGTGGTATGAATATGAGTAGAGGGAGAAAAGTGATGGCAGGAAAAAGCACTGATGGAAGGGTTCGCTGTTCGTTTTGCAATAAAACACAGGATCAGGTCAGAAAGCTGATTGCGGGGCCGGCTGGTGTTTACATCTGCGACGAATGCGTTGATATTTGTGCTGATATTATTGATGAAGAATATGACGAGGAGCAGTATGATGGAGGCATTGAAATCAATCTGCTCAAACCTGTAGAAATCAAAGAATTTTTGGACGAATATGTAATTGGTCAAGAGGAAGCAAAGAAGGTTTTGTCTGTGGCGGTTTATAATCATTATAAGCGCGTTTTGGCAGAGAAAAACTTGGATGTGGAACTTCAGAAAAGCAATATAATTATGATTGGCCCGACAGGATGCGGCAAGACATATGTGGCGCAGACTCTTGCCAAGATTATTAATGTACCATTTGCGATAGCGGATGCAACAACATTGACAGAGGCAGGCTATGTAGGAGAGGACGTAGAGAATATTCTGTTAAAGCTGATACAGGCGGCGGACTATGATATTGAACGTGCGCAGTATGGGATTATCTATATCGACGAGATTGATAAGATAACAAAGAAAAGCGAGAATGTATCCATAACAAGAGATGTATCTGGCGAGGGTGTACAGCAGGCACTTTTAAAAATTGTGGAGGGTACGGTTGCGAGTGTGCCGCCGCAGGGAGGAAGAAAGCACCCGCATCAAGAACTGATTCAGATAGACACGACGAATATTTTGTTTATCTGCGGAGGTGCGTTTGACGGATTGGATAAAATTGTGGAAACAAGGCTTGACCGCAAATCCATTGGTTTTAATAAAGAGATTGCGGAAAAGTCACAGCGTGATATTGGTGCTGTGCTTAAGGAGGTAACGCCGCAGGATTTAACAAAGTTTGGCTTAATACCAGAGTTTGTAGGGCGTGTTCCAATTAATGTGTCCTTAGAGGGGCTTGATAAGAATGCGCTGGTGCGGATTCTAAAGGAGCCAAAGAGCGCGCTGATTAAACAGTATCAGAAATTATTTGAATTTGATAATGTAAAGCTTAGCTTTGAGCCTGACGCGATAGAGATGATTGCGGAGAAGGCGCTAGAGAGAAAAACTGGCGCCAGAGGTCTGCGTTCCATCATGGAAAGCGTTATGATGGATGTTATGTATGAAATCCCCTCCGATGAAACCATCGAAAGCTGCATAATTACGAAAGAAGCAGTTGAGGGAACCAGTCAGCCTTTCCTAGTGTATCGTGAAGCACGTAATGAACGCGAGAAAAAGGCGAGGTAAATTGATGAATGCGTGAAAATGCCGCCTTGCAATAGGCGGCGTTTTTGGTATAGGAAAGTAGGTTATAGATGAGCAGATTGGAATTACCTTTGGTAGCATTACGCGGATTAACCGTGCTGCCGGATATGATGATACATTTTGATTTGAGCAGAGAATATTCCAAAAATGCGGTAAACCATGCGTTAAATGGGGAGCAGCAGATATTTTTGGTAGCGCAGAAAGATCCTGACGAGGAGGAAATATCGGTAGAAACACTATATACTGTCGGAACAGTTGCTGCCGTCAAGCAAGTGACAAAGCTTCCGAATGATATTGATCGGGTAATGGTGGAAGGGGTGTCTAAGGCAAAATTGACAGAATTGGCGCTTCTTGAAGGGGACGGTGCATTTTATAACGCTGTTGTGGAACAGCCGGAGGAGGAGGAACTTGAACCGGCAAAAGAGGAAGCGTTTGTGCGTACATTAAAAGAAGTGTTTGCAACATATGTGCGATTTTATCCAAAAATCGGCAAAAGTGTAAATCGCTATTTTGACGAGGGAAGCCGCCTTGCAATTCTAATCGATCAGGTGTTGGCAAATACGCCATTTTCATATGAACAGAAGCAGGCAGTCATTGAAGCGGAGGGCTTGGAGAACCAGTGCGGCGAACTTGTCAGCCTGATTATGAATGAGGCGCAGATTGCGTCAATACGGACACAGCTTGCAGTAAAAATAAGGGAAAAAATCGACAAAAATCAAAGAGAATACATTCTTAGGGAGCAATTGGAGTATATTCATGAGGAACTTGGCGATAATGATCAGTATTCTGACGTGGAGCATTTTGAGCAGGTGTTAGAGAAGCTAAAGGCAGATGCCGAAGTAAAAGAGAAGATAAAAAAAGAAATTTCGCGCTATAAAACGGTTATGGGTGTTAATTCGGAGAGCACCGTAGAGCGGATTTATATCGAAACGCTTTTGGAACTGCCTTGGAATAAAGTATCCAAAGATACCAATGATATCCATAAGGCGGAGGAGATATTAGAGCGTGACCACTATGGGCTGGAAAAGGTAAAAGAGCGTATTATAGAGTATCTGGCAGTACGAACGCTTACCAGCAAAGGCGAAACGCCGATTTTATGCTTAGTGGGACCACCCGGAACCGGCAAAACGTCCATTGCAAAGTCAATAGCAGAGTCCCTGAACAAAAAGTATGTGCGAATTTGTCTTGGCGGTGTGCGGGATGAAGCAGAAATCCGTGGGCATAGAAAAACTTATGTCGGTGCAATGCCTGGCAGAATTGCTAATGGATTAAAGCAGGCTGGTGTCAGCAACCCCTTAATGCTTTTGGATGAAATTGACAAGGTAAGCAGCGATTATAAAGGGGATACGTCGGCTGCACTGCTTGAAGTGCTTGACCCTGAACAAAATTGCCGTTTCCGCGACCATTATATCGAAATTCCACTGGATTTATCAAGGGTGCTATTTATTGCTACAGCAAACGACGCGGGAAGGATTCCAAGGCCGCTTTTGGATAGAATGGATATTATTGAAGTTGGAAGCTATACAGCGAATGAAAAATTTCATATTGCGAAAAAATATCTAATGACAAAACAGCTTAAAAAGAATGGATTAGGCGAGGCGCAGCTAACGGTAAGTGACAATGCGCTGAAAAGTATTATTGCAAATTATACAAGGGAAGCCGGCGTCCGCAATCTGGAACGTAAATTAAGCGCAGTATGCAGAAAGGCAGCATTGGAAATCCTAAAGAGAGAACCGCAGAAAGGACAAAACAGCAATGCGAAGCACGTAGAACAAAAAGGAATTAAAATTTCTAGTCAAAATATTGAGAAATATTTAGGAAAACCACGCTATAAAGTGGATATGGCAAATGAAACGGATGATGTAGGTATTGTCCGTGGGCTTGCATGGACGAGTGTTGGCGGCGATACGCTACAGATCGAAGTAAATGTAATGCCCGGAAAAGGCGAGATTGAGCTAACAGGGCAAATGGGTGATGTAATGAAAGAATCGGCGCGCACAGGAATCAGCTATATTCGTTCGATTGCGTCGCAGTATAAAGTCGCAGCAGAGTTCTTTAAGGAAAATGACTTCCATATACATATTCCAGAGGGGGCAGTACCTAAAGATGGGCCGTCTGCTGGAATCACAATGGCAACTGCGCTGCTTTCTGCGATTACAAATACACCTGTAAAAGCAAAAGTTGCAATGACTGGAGAAATAACACTGCGTGGAAGGGTACTGCCGATCGGCGGTTTAAAAGAGAAACTTTTAGCGGCAAAAACGGCTGCTATTACAACAGTTTTAGTTCCAAAGCGTAATGAGAAGGATGTTGCCGAGATATCTAGTGAGATAAAAACAGGAATGGAGATTGTTTTTGTGGAAACAATGGAGGAAGTTGTGACGCTGGCATTTGCAACAAAACCCAGGAAAGGTCTAATGCGTTCAAAGTCCAAAAGTAAAAAGGATAACGAAACAGCCACGCCACAAAATATGGAGAAATAAGCATGGTAATAAAAAATGTTAGCCTAGAAACTGTGATTGGCGTAACCAGCCCAATTCCCAAAAATCAATTGATAGAGATTGCGTTTGCTGGAAAGAGCAATGTGGGGAAATCGTCGTTAATCAATGCATTAATGAATCGCAAATCACTGGCGCGTATAAGTGCACAGCCTGGAAAGACGCAGACGATAAATTTTTATAATGTAAATCATCAATTATACTTTGTGGATTTGCCGGGGTATGGTTATGCGAAGGTAAGCTTGGAGGAAAAAGAAAAATGGGGCAAAATGGTGGAAAAGTATCTGCACCAGTCGAAAATGCTCCGCGCAGTTTTTTTGCTGGTGGATATTCGGCATGAGCCGTCTGCTAATGACAAACAAATGTACGAATGGATTCGGGCAAATGGTTTTCAGCCAATTATTATCGCAACAAAAGCCGATAAAATTAAGCGCAGCCAGTTGCAGAAGCAGGTTAAAATAGTAAAAACAGGGCTTGGCATAAAAGGAAATGATGTAATAATTCCTTTTTCCGCACTGTCGAAGCAGGGCAAAGAGGAGATATATGCACGGATAGATCAGATACTAGCAGCAGACATCCCAAGTGCGGTACAGCCCGCGGAGGAACGCCATGAGGGATAAAATCGAGAGAAATAGAAATTGCAAGCTTGTAGTGAATTTATTGATTTCATTAGCTGTGTTTCTTTTGATGATTCTGCTGGTGCCGCGCTTTTTGGTGTTTTTTATGCCGTTTATTATTGGATGGATTATTTCCTGCATTGCCAATCCGCCGGTGGTTTTTCTGGAACGAAAATTAAAAATACGGCGTAAAGCGGGCACGGTTATGGTGATTATCTGCACAATAGCGGCAGTAACAGGACTTGGTTATCTAGTTTTTTCCATATTGTTTCGGCAGTTGTCAGGTTTTATCACGGATATACCAGAGATGTGGAACGTTGTAATGCAGGATTTAAACAATTTTGGAAGTACAATAACACAGTATTTTGGCAATGTACAGCCGAATTTGGAGGGGGTGTTTGACAATATCGGCGATTTGCTGGGAGAAGCGATAACCAATCTTCCGGCGACCTTGGATTTTAAGTCTTTTGCGGGCATGGGTTCCATGGTTGGCAGTATTGCGAGCGTTATTATTTCCATTATTATGTGTATGTTGTCCGCTTACTTTTTTATAGCAGACAGGGAATGGGTTGGTAAGTTTATCGAGCGTGTTGTGCCGGAGAGTGTTACCCGAAAATATGATGTCTTTTATGGAAGTTTGAAACAGGCAGTTGGCGGCTATTTTAAAGCGCAGTTTCGCATAGAAATATGGATGTATCTGTTAATTTTAATTGGTCTTTTTGTGTTGAAAGTGCGCTATGCGCTGATTGTCGCGCTGTTAATTGCTTTTCTTGATTTTCTTCCTTTTTTTGGTACAGGTACAGTATTTGTACCATGGGCGATTATTAAGGCACTAAGCGGCGATTATATTCGTATGATAGGATTTCTAATTATCTGGGGCGTGGGGCAGTTTGCACGGCAGTTAATCCAGCCGAAAATTATGGGTGATTCTATTGGAATGGAGCCGATTCCTACTTTGTTTCTGCTCTTTATTGGATATCGTCTGGGAGGTGTCGGCGGTATGCTGGTTGCAGTACCGATTGGCATTATTGTTGTGAATATGAATGAAGCTGGATTTTTTGATACGCCCAAATACAGTTTGAAAATCCTAATTGCGAATATAAACCGTTATCGGCGACTGGATGAAGAGGATATGCGCATATTGGAGGACAAGGAAAAATAAAATGCAGAATTTTAAGATTACCATTCAATATGAAGGAACACGCTATCAGGGATGGCAGCGGCAGGAATCAACAGCCAATACGATTCAGGGGAAGCTTGAAGCGATTCTTGCGAAAATGACAGATCAGCCGTTTGCACAGGTAGATGGTTCTGGCAGAACGGATGCCGGTGTGCATGCCTATGGACAGGTGGCAAATTTTAAACTGGAAACAACCAAGACAGCACATGAAATTATGGCATATCTAAATGAGTATTTACTAGAAGATATACGAGTGGTGTCAATTGCTGTAGTACCAGAGCGGTTTCACAGCAGACTGAATGCAAAAAGAAAGATTTACCGCTATCGAATTTGGAATACAGCGGTTCCCACAGTATTTGAACGACGGTATGTCTATGTGCTGCCAGAGCCTTTGCATATCACGGCAATGCAGCAGGCGGCTTCGTTTTTGATCGGTAGGCATGATTTTAAAGCGTTTACTTCCAGCAAAAAAGGAAAGAAATCGACAGTGCGCACAATAGAGTGCATTACAATTGAACGGCTGGGAAATGAAGTGGTACTAACCTATCAAGGCGATGGATTTCTATATCATATGGTGCGCATTGTCACTGGAACGCTTGTGCAGGTTGGATTGGGAATGCGCAGCGCGGACTCGGTTGCAGCGCTTTTGGAAAATGGTAAAAGGGAGCACGCAGGCGTATTGCTTCCGGCAAAGGGGTTGTGTCTAATGGAGGTACAGTATTAAATGGATGATAAAGGGCTTTCACAGGCCTCCGAAGGAAAAAAAGCACTGATAACAGGTGCATCAAGAGGAATCGGCAAGGCGATAGCAGTTGCACTTGCTGCGGAGGGCTATGACTTATTTTTGACCTGCCGCCAAAATAAAGCATTACTTTTGGAAAATGCTAAGGAGTTAGAACAAAAGTTTTCAATATCCTGCCATTGTTATGCATTTCCTATTGCCAAGGAGGATAAAGTAAAGGAGTTGTTTGCGGAGATTCCTTATCTGGATGTGCTGGTAAATAATGCCGGCATTTCTTATATTGGACTTATGACAGATATGTCATATTCTGCATGGAAAGATGTGATAGATACAAATTTAAACGCATGTTTTTTAACGTGCCGGCAGGCGGTTCCACGCATGGTACAACGGCAAAAGGGGAAAATTATTAATATTTCCTCTGTTTGGGGAAACGTGGGTGCATCAATGGAAGTGGCATATTCTGCATCAAAGGGAGGAATGAATGCCTTTACCCGCGCTCTGGCAAAGGAACTTGCGCCAAGCAATATTCAGGTCAATGCAATTGCCTGTGGCGTGATTGACACCGATATGAACCGCTGTTTTGACCAGAATGAAATGGAATCCTTAATTCAGGAAATACCGGCTGATCGTATGGGGAAAGCAGAGGAAGTGGCGGAATTGGTAAGGACTTTAACAGAAGGAAATGCATATTTAACAGGGCAGGTTATTACATTGGACGGCGGATGGACTTAGAAATTAGAATAGAGGAGTGTTTTATTATGTATGATTTATTGATTTTGGGTTCTGGACCGGCTGGACTTGGGGCGGCGATTTATGGGATGCGTGCTGGTTTAGAACTGGCGGTTGTGGATAGAAGTTCTATTAGCGGAGGGCAGGTACTGACAACGTATGAGGTTGATAACTATTTAGGTTTTTCCGGTATCAGCGGCAGCGAAATTTCTGATAAGTTTCGGGAACACGCGGATAATCTGGGTGTTCCTTTTGTAACAGCAGAAGTATCAAGGATTGAGCGGCACGAAAATATTTTTGTGCTTCACACAGACAAGGAGGACTTGGAAGCAAAAGCCGTGATTTTAGCAACAGGCGCAGCGCATTCTATGCTTGGTGTTCCCGGAGAGTTAGAGCTTGCAGGCCGTGGAGTTTCTTACTGTGCAACCTGTGATGGCGCATTTTTCCGCAAGCGTACAGTAGCTGTTGTGGGTGGTGGTGATGTAGCTGTTGAGGATGCTATTTTCCTTGCTGCGATATGCAAAAAGGTTTATCTTATTCACAGACGTGACGCGCTCCGTGCGGCGGACAGTCTGCAAAAAAAATTAATGTCCCTTGAAAATATCGAAATTTTGTGGAATAGTGAAGTCAAGGAAATTCAGGGGCAGGATATGGTAGACCATATTTTGGTCTATAATAATAAAGAAAAAAGTGAACAGCAGTTTCCAGTAGATGGCATTTTTATTGCTGTTGGCGTAGAACCTAACACACAATTGTTTGAGGGACTTGTGGAGATGGATGAGGGTGGTTATATTATTGCGGATGAGGGCTGCGAAACTTCGGCTGCGGGATTGTTTGCAGCGGGGGATATCCGCAGAAAGCCAATGCGTCAGATTATTACAGCGGTTGCCGACGGTGCGAATGCCATTCACTCAGTGCAGAACTATTTCCGTGGGATGTAAGGCTGTACTTCTACGAACTGTGGTGCACATCTGGCAAAAACAGATTTTAGACAGGCTTTCAGCACTATGTGAATAATAAAAAAATATTCGTTCACAAATATTTTACATTTTTACAAATTGTTAAAAAATAGGTGAATTTGCTTAAAATATAAGCGAATATAATTGAAAATCGGTGATTATTTATAAAAAAACGGCAATTTTGTGTGCTCTTTTTATGATTTCAACAATTAGATAGAGAATCTGGTGAAAAATCATAACTTGACATTTTATACAAGATATGTTACTTTATTTTCATGGGGCGTAATAAATTTGTAACAATTTGTTTCCAATATGAAATATTTCAATAAAAATAGCTTGAAAATAAGAAAAGCTTGAATATAACAAAAGCTTGAATATGAAGGTAGTTTTAAAACGAAAATAGCTTTAAAATAAAAATAGCTTGAAATTAAGAAAATATTGAAAACAAAAAATTGGAATAAATGATGTTAAAATATAATGATATCCAAATAAAACGATATCAAAATATAAAGATAATGAAAATAGGAACTGGTATAAAATAGTTATAGTTTTTTTGTAACAGATTCTTTGGTATTTGTATACACCATATTTTGGAGGATGAAATCATGAACAAGCACGGAATGAAGATTGCAGCGTGTGCCTTGGCAGGAACATTTGCTCTTTCCGGATACCAGATGACACTTGAAGCACGTATTAACCGCTCGGCAAATATACCAGCAGCAGGTATTGCGGTGGTATTGGACGAGGGAAGTACGATACAGGATCTTCAGGTAGAAGTAGTTCAAAACATAGCATATCTAGAAAGTGTTTCGGGTATTCAACCCAATATTTTAAATGCAGCAAAGAAAAGTGTTCTTGCAGACACATCAGCCAATGGTGTATTGGCACAGAATATACCGGCGGAGCAGGCAGAATCAGTAGAAAATCAAGATAACGGTGAGATTTCTGGACAATCAGAAACAGTGCAGGATGCCAGAGAAACGAATGTAAATGACGAATCTGTAGAGAACCGTCAAAGCGAAGATAACCAGACACTAGAAAGTCAGGAAGAGGAAAATCAAGAACAAAACAGTCAGACCATAGAAGAGCAGAGCAGCCAGACGGTAGAAACACAAGAGCAGGAAAGCCAAACTTTAGAAAATCAGGAGCAGAATAATCAGCAAAGCACAGAGCAGCAGGAAGAATCCAGTGTAGATGATACGAATCCAGAAAGTATGGATGAGAGCACGTCAGAAAACGATACAAGCGATAGGGATCAGGAAAGCGAAACTTTTGAGGAGGATGTGTTAAGCGAGAACACTCAGACAAGTGTAGGATTTTCTGCTATAGAGTTATATGAAGCAAAAGAAGTTGAAGAAACCTCTACTGAGGAGGAAACCAAGGAAGAAGAGCAGGATTTCTCGGGGCTTGTTATTGCAAGAGTCAATAACTATGTTAATGTAAGAAGTATGCCAAGTGAAGACGGCGAGATTGTTGGCAAGTTGTATGATAAATCAGTCGGAGAGTTTATTGAGGAGCAGGACGGTTGGTATAAGATTAAATCTGGAAACTGTACAGGATTCGTGAAAGGTGAGTTCTGTGTGGTAGGAGAGGAAGCAGAGCAGTTAGCCAAGGAAGTCGGCACCACATATGCAATTGTCAATACGACAACGCTTAAGGTAAGGAAAGAAGCAAGCACAGAGTCCGCAGTGTTGGGGCTTGTGCCGATTGGGGAAGAATTGATTGTAGTTGAAGAACTTGATGGCTGGGTAAAGATTGCCATTGAGGAGGGCGACGGCTATGTATCAAGAGATTACGTTAATTTAAGAACAGATTTTGTCTGTGCAGAGTCAAGAGAAGAAGAAGAGGCACGGCTTGCGAAGGAAGCACAGGAACGCGAGCAGGCAAGAGCTGCTGCAACAGCAGCAGAAGCTTCCAGAGCAAAGGAGAAAGCAAAAAAGGAAAGTCAAGATGCAAGTAAAAATGAAGCTGTTATTGTGGCAGCGCAGAGTACAGCAGCAGCTTCACAGGGCAGCGAGATTGGTAAAGCCGTAATTGATTATGCAACACAGTTTGTTGGTTATCCTTATGTTTATGGCGGTTCCAGCTTGACAAATGGAACGGATTGTTCTGGTTTTGTAATGAGCGTATATGCAAACTTTGGTGTAAGCCTTCCGCATTCATCTTCTGCACTTAGAAGCAAAGGCTATGATGTTGGCGGATTAGAGAATGCACAGCCTGGCGATATTGTATGCTATTCTGGTCATGTAGGCTTGTATGTTGGTAACGGTCAAATCGTACACGCCAGCACAAGCAAAACAGGAATAATTGTATCAAGTGCTACGTATAGAAATATTTTATCCGTAAGAAGGATATTCTAAACATATCAAAACAAAAAATAACATAAAAATAATTAGAAAACGCCAAGGACAATTCCTTGGTGTTTTTTTATGCACACGAACGCGGAAAGGAAATTTAGGGCTGTTGCAATAAGCTTTGATGATACAAGATATGGTATAAAATGCAGTACAGTATTATAATATCTTGTATATGTTTCCCTTAATGCGACAGCCCCTACTCGATTGCACAGATATTTTCTTCACTTGATTTATGATAAGAAATTATCGAACAAAAACTTAATTAAAATTATTCCAATTCGACTAAAAATCAACTAAAAAATAGTATTAGGTAAAATGCACAAAAATCGAACAAACATAAGTTCTGACACAACAGTCATTTTTTTTACAATTCACAAGTTATCCACAACAGAAAAGACAAAAAAATGAATAAAATCGACTTATACACCGACTTATCCACATTATCCACATAAATTAATAGGATTTTGTGTGGATAACAATACAACCAATAGGAACAGAAGTTTTGTGAAAATTTCCTAATTCTAATTAAATTTTGCATCAATTGTATCTCAAAAATCGAACAAGAACATCATTTTATATGAAATGTAAAAATACAAGATACAAAGATATAATATAGAATCCGGCAATTCTTTCACAACAACGGATTGAAATTCAATAGTGAATGTGGTAAAATAGGGAAAATATTGAAAAAATAGGAACGATTTCCAGAGAGTACATAATCAACACAAAACAAGTAAACCGAAAACAAGATTATTATGACAAGTAAACGGAAAACAAGATCATTATGACTAATAAACGAAAAACAAGATCATTATGACAAGTAAACGGAAAACAAGATCATTATGACTAATAAACGAAAAACAAGATCATTAAAATAATTAAACTAAAAAGAAGGGCAGTACAATGGAAAATTATAAAAAAGAGTTTATTGAATTTATGGTTGACAGCAATGTATTAAAGTTTGGTGAGTTTACCTTGAAAAGCGGAAGAAAATCTCCCTTTTTTATGAATGCAGGCGCATATGTAACGGGCACGCAGCTTCGGCGGCTGGGACGCTTTTATGCGCAGGCAATTTATGAAAACTACGGTTCAGATTTTGACGTGCTTTTTGGACCGGCGTATAAGGGGATTCCGCTTGCGGTAGCAACAGCTATGGCGTTTAGTGAATTGTACAATAAGGATATTCGCTATTGTTCTAATCGCAAGGAGATAAAAGATCACGGTGATGTGGGGATTCTGTTGGGAAGCGAACTGCATGATGGGGATAAAGTCGTTATTATTGAGGATGTTACTACTTCTGGTAAATCCATTGATGAAACGTTCCCTATTTTAAAGGAGCAGGCGAATGTGGATGTTGTAGGGCTTATGGTTAGCCTAAACCGCCAGGAGCGCGGCAAAACCCAAATTAATGCACTGGCAGAAATTCGGGAAGTATATGGTATCGAAACCGGAGCAATTGTAACAATGGAGGAAGTGATTGCGCATCTCTACAATAGGAACTATAATGGCAGAGTGCTGATTGACGATACGATTAAGGAAGCGATTGACGCATATTATGTGCAGTATGGTGCAAAATAAGAATTTTTAAAGTTTGCAGTATAGTTTGGCAAGGCAAAATGGCAAAAGTTTTGTGGCTAGGCAAGGCAAAATGGCAAAAGTTTTGTGGCTAGGCAAGGCAAAATGGCAATGGTTATGTGGTATAGAAGGGAGGATTTAATGGACGAGAAAATATATAAAGCAATGGGACGTGCTGGAGCACTTTCAATTATTCTTGGAGTGGTTTTGATTGTTGTTGGGCTGACAAGTGGTATTTTGCTTTTGATCAGTGGAGGACGGCTTTTAATTGGGAAATCTAAGATTTTATTTTAATAGGGACTGGCATGGGCATTCCTATGAAAGAAAATTTCATAAGAATGCCTTTTATCAGGGAAAGGATAGGCGGTAATGTTTCGGTTTTTAAATAAATCCGGCTATATTTTTACAAATAAGAAAAATCCAAAACGTGGTATTATGTCTACGGTTTTGGGAATAATATCGGTCGTTTCCGTGTGCATCGCCGTATATCTAACCTACCGCAATCGCGGCGATGCTCCGATGCAGTACGGCGCTGTGATTGTGCTTTCGATTATCTATGCAGGAATAGGGCTGATACTCGGCATACGTTCTAGTATGGAACAGGATATTTTTCGCTTTTTTCCGGTAACGGGAATTTTGTTTAATGTTGCGGCTATGGCGGCTTGTAGTTTTATTCTTTATATGGGAGTGGTTTAATATGGCAGAAACAGTAGTTTTACAAGAGAGATATGGGCTTTCCTGTGAGAGAATTCGTGAGATTGCAAAGGTACAGGAAGTTTCGACAGTTTACAAAGATTATTTTCAGAGAACAGCAGCATTTATTGTACAGGTGATGGAAACTTATGAACGTGTGCAGCAGGGGGCATTCTGCCAGTCAGGAAATATGGCTGGTTTGGAGGAACTGCGCACTGCAAACAAAGCACTGTATACAGATATTTTGGAGGAGAATTATCATAATAGCTATGCAAATCCAACATATGCCTGTGCACAGCTTGGTGATGGTTTTGGCAAACTGCTTTGTTTTCTTTACACAGAACTGCGCAGTATAATAGCAGATGCATTCGAAAACCGAATTGAGGAATTAATTATCCGCATGGAATTGTTTGTGGAAGTTTATAATACATTTGCATATGCAAAATCCGAGGCAGATTTAGAAGATTTGCCGGAAAAAGCGGGTGTGCCTTTAGAGAGCGATATTCGGGAAATTTTATATTGGTTTGTAAGCGACTATTCGGAAACAGCGGCTGCATGGCGTGTTCAGTCACAGGTAGATCCCGCATGTGATTTCGCAGTAAAGATTATTATGGACAGTGACTTAAATGATCTTCGCTATCTGTATCAATATGGAGAGTATATTACAGCAGATATAGAGCGTATGGCACAGTATCTCAATACATTGCCCAAGGAGCGTATTCAATTGATTGCGGATACGTATACAGAGGGATATCGCATTGGATTTGTAAAAGGGAACAAGGATTTAAGTAAGAAGGAAACCGTTGATATTCATTATGTACTCGGTTTTGAGCGTGTTGTACGGGCAGCAATTCGCAATTTTGAAAAATTGGGGTTAAAGCCTACAGCGTATCGGGCACATGACAGTATTTTTTATCGTAGGGGTGCAGGCAAGGCAGGATATTATGGCGCAATTGCAAATAAGCAATTTGATTATGATCATAAGGATGATATGGCACTGTTTTTGGATAAAAAATTGACAAATCGTAAACTGGAAGTTTTAAAACTTGCCTTTGAGGAAAATAAGGAGAAGGCGGCAAAATACGCAGGCCCTGCTGTAATAGAGGTGTTTGGCGATATACCGTTTTCACCAATATATAAAAAAGAAGCTTGTACATTGGACAGTGAACAGCAGAAACTTTCCGCTGAGTATAGAGGGTTGGCAGCAGATTTGCGCAGTCAGTATATTAAGGAGGAAGAGCGGAGCTTTACGATTATCGCTTTTCCCGTTCCAGCGATTGGCGAGCAGTTTGAAGAGATTTTTGATGAAACAGTGAAATTAAACACGCTGGATTATACAACCTACGAGCGGATTCAGGCGAAAATGATTAACATACTCAATCAGTCCAATTATGTGGAAATTAAAGGAATGAACGGCAATAAAACAGACTTGCGTGTACAGCTTTATCCAGTGAAAAATCCAGAGAAAGAAGCAATATTTGAAAATTGTGTTGCCGATGTGAATATTCCAGTGGGAGAGGTGTTTACAACGCCTGTTTTAGAGGGAACAAACGGCAGGCTGCATGTAAGCCGTGTCTTTTTAAACGAATTAGAATATCACAATCTGGAAATGGTGTTTGCGGATGGCAAGATTGTGGAGTACACTTGCACAAACTTTGCAACAGAGGATGAAAATAAAAAGTATATCAAAGATAATGTATTATACCATTATGAATCGCTTCCAATGGGAGAATTTGCAATTGGCACGAATACAACAGCATATATGACTGCGAAAAAATATAATATTGCAAGTCGTTTTCCGATTTTAATTGCAGAAAAAACAGGCCCCCATTTTGCTGTTGGTGATACCTGCTATTCCAGAAGCGAGGATGTAAAGGTGTATAATGAGGATGGCAGAGAAATTATAGCTAGGGATAATTCGGTTTCGCTTCTGCGTAAGACAGATCCTACAAAAGCATATTTTGGCTGTCATACGGACATTACAATTCCCTATGATGAACTTGGCTCAATTATTGCCTATAATCAGGAAGGAAATGCCTTTCCAATTATTGAAAATGGGCGATTTGTGTTGGAGGGAACACAAGAATTAAATAAGGCATTTGATAAATAAGAACATTTGTTTACAAAATGTTTACAATAAATTTTATTGACGGATAGGCGGATAGTCGTTAAACTATAGGTTGTGGCATGATGATGTTGCAGCAGTTTTTTAGGAAAGGAGAAATTATGGCACAGGTTGGAATTGTTATGGGGTCTGATTCAGATATGCCAGTGATGGCAAAGGCAGCAGATATTTTGGAGGAATTGGGGATTTCTTTTGAGATGAATATTATTTCTGCGCACAGAGAACCAGATGTATTTTTTGAATATGCAAAGACTGCTGAGGAAAAAGGATTTAAGGTGATTATTGCAGGGGCTGGCATGGCGGCACATTTGCCAGGAATGTGTGCAGCGATTTTTCCAATGCCTGTAATTGGCATTCCAATGCATACCACTTCTCTAGGGGGGAGAGATTCTTTGTATTCCATTGTACAGATGCCTTCTGGAATACCTGTGGCAACTGTGGCAATAAACGGCGGGGCAAACGCGGGTTTACTTGCGGCAAAAATCCTTGCAACTTCCGACAGTGAGTTGCTTGATAAGTTAAAAGCATATTCTGCTACGTTAAAGGAGCAAGTGGAAGCAAAGGATGCAAAGCTTCAAGAGATTGGTTATAAGAAATATTTATAGTAAACGTAAATATTATTTGTGTTTACTATATAGTAAATTCACAAGATATAGGAAATAGATTGATTAGAGTTTAACAAGGTTATACTGTGATGTTGGCTGGCACAAGGCGTGTAAGGTCTGGAATAGGATAAACGGAGGTCGATTATGGATTATAAGAATGCAGGTGTAGATATAGAGGCAGGATATCAGGCAGTCGAATTAATGAAAGAGCATGTTAAGAAAACCATGCGGTCAGAGGTGCTTGGTGGCATTGGTGGCTTTTCGGGTGCATTTTCTATGGAAAAATTTAAGGATATGGAGAAGCCTACACTGGTTTCCGGAACGGATGGTGTAGGAACAAAGCTAAAACTAGCATTTTTAATGGACAAGCATGATACCATAGGGATTGATTGTGTTGCGATGTGCGTAAACGATATTGCTTGTGCAGGCGGGGAACCGTTGTTTTTCCTTGATTATATTGCCTGTGGAAAGAATGAGCCAGAAAAGATCGCTACGATTGTAAAGGGTGTTGCAGATGGTTGTATTCAGTCAGGTGCCGCGTTAATCGGCGGTGAAACTGCTGAGATGCCTGGTTTTTATCCTGTTGAAGAATACGATCTTGCAGGCTTTGCTGTTGGCGTTGTGGATGAGAAAGACTTAATCACAGGGGCGGATTTAAAAGCAGGAGAATCCTTAATTGGAATTGCGTCAAGCGGAGTACACAGCAATGGATTTTCTCTTGTGCGCAAGCTCTTTGATATGACACGCGAAAGTTTGGAAACATATTATGATGAACTGGGGAAAACACTTGGCGAAACGCTTTTGGCACCAACAAAAATTTATGTTAAGGCATTAAGGAGTATTAAGGAGGCAGGTGTACGTATTAAGGCATGCAGCCATATTACTGGCGGTGGTTTTTACGAAAACGTTCCAAGAATGCTTCCGGAGGGAATCCATGCAGTAATTCATAAAGACAGCTATCCGATGCCGCCGATTTTTTCTCTTATGCAGAAAAAAGGTGCACTTGAAGAACATATGATGTACAATACATTTAATATGGGAATTGGAATGCTGATAGCTGTTGACCCCAGTGATGTCGAAAAGACAATGGAAGCAATTCAAGCAGCTGGGGAAACCTGCTTTGTAATCGGAGAAACAAAAGCAGGCGAAAAAGGAGTAACCCTATGTTAAATATTTGTGTATGTGTATCTGGTGGTGGTACCAATTTGCAGGCAATCATGGATGCCATAGAATCAGGGAAAATTACAAATACGCGTATTGTGCGCGTTATTAGCAACAATAAGGGCGTATATGCTCTTGAACGGGCAAAAAACAAGGGAATTGATGCTGTTGCCATATCGCCAAAGGACTATGAAAGCAGAGAAGCGTTTAACGATGCGCTGCTTGCCTGTGTGGAGGAGGCAGCACCAGATTTAATTGTATTGGCGGGTTTTTTGGTGGTACTCCCGCCGGCAATGGTACAAAGGTATGGGGGGCGTATTATTAATATACATCCCTCGCTGATTCCTTCTTTTTGCGGCAAAGGATTTTATGGGCTGCGTGTCCATGAAGCGGTATTGGAACGCGGTGTAAAGGTGACAGGCGCTACGGTACATATTGTAGATGAGGGGACAGATACCGGCCCGATTCTTTTACAGAAAGCAGTGGAAGTGCTGCCAGATGATACACCAAAAACGTTGCAGCAGCGTGTAATGGAACAGGCGGAGTGGATAATACTGCCGCAGGCGATTCAGATGATAGCAAACAGTCATTAGTGTTTGCAGGTATATATTACGAATGTTAACAGGAGTATGGGAAAGAGAGGTGTATAATGAAAGTTTTAATTGTAGGTAGCGGCGGCAGAGAGCACGCTATTGCTGCAAGTGTGGCAAAAAGCCCTAAAGTGGATAAAATATTTTGTGCGCCAGGGAACGCTGGAATTGGACAGATTGCGGAGTGTGTGCCGATTGGCGCAATGGAATTTGACAAGCTGACTGCGTTTGCGAAAGAACAGGCAGTTGATTTTACAATTATTGGTATGGATGATCCACTGGTGGGCGGTATTGTGGATGCATTTGAAGCGGAAGGGCTAAAGGTGTTTGGACCACGCAAAAATGCTGCAATTTTGGAAGGCTCTAAAGCCTTTTCCAAGGATTTAATGAAGAAGTATCAGATTCCCACCGCAGCATATGAAAACTTTGACGATGCCAAACAGGCGCTTGCATATTTAGAGCAGGCAAACTTTCCGATTGTGCTAAAAGCGGATGGCTTGGCACTGGGAAAAGGTGTGTTAATTTGTCATACATTGGAGGAAGCTAAGAAAGGTGTGCAGTCGATAATGCTGGACAAGCAGTTTGGTACAGCAGGAAATCGCATGGTAATAGAGGAATTTATGACAGGCAGGGAGGTATCTGTATTATCCTTCGTCGATGGAAAGACCATTAAGACAATGACTTCCGCACAGGATCACAAGCGTGCAATGGATGGTGATCAGGGATTAAACACAGGCGGTATGGGTACATTTTCGCCAAGTCCTTTTTATACACAAGAAGTGGATGATTTCTGTAAGAAATATATTTATCAGGCAACGGTCGATGCTATGGCGGCAGAGGGCAGACCATTTCAAGGAATTATTTTCTTTGGATTAATGTTGACGTCCAATGGACCAAAGGTGCTAGAGTACAATGCACGGTTTGGTGATCCGGAGGCGCAGGTGGTGCTTCCGCGCATGAAAAATGATATTATCGAGGTTATGGAGGCTTGTGTCGAAGGCACGTTGGATCAGGTGGATTTGCAGTTTGAGGACAATGCGGCAGTCTGCGTTGTGCTTGCAAGTGACGGCTATCCGGTAAAATATGAGAAAGGGATGGAAATTAAGGGATTAGAGCAGTTCGAAGGCAAGGAAGGGTATTATTGCTTCCATGCAGGCACGAAATTGGATGAAACCGGCAGGTTTGTTACAAACGGCGGCCGCGTACTGGGAATTACAGCAAAGGGTGCGACTTTAAAAGAAGCCAGAGCAAACGCATATCAGGCAGCAGAGTGGGTTACGTTTGATAACAAGTATATGCGCCATGATATTGGAAAAGCGATTGACGAGGTATAAGGAGCAGATTTTGCAAATTAAAATAAAAAAATACGCAGCCATTTAAACTATATACTGACGGCAGTACTGTTTTATCTACTGTTTTCCAGCGGTACGTACCATATAAATATTGCAATAGATTAGATTTGGACAAGTAAGATGTTGTGATATTTCATTGCCGGAGTAAAAAATCCGCAGGCAGAAAAAGGAGCATGATTATAAAATGAAAATGGAGAAACGAAGTAACTTAAGACACATATTGGCAGCAATTCTCTTTTGTTTAGTATTAAGCATTAGTATTGACTGCTACGCGGAAGGGAAAGGCACCGTGCTTTTTGATTCCAAAATCAGGCAATCACCCGGAACAGACAGTGAACCGGTTGGGAGTGCCAAAAAAGGAAAGAGCGTTGATATTGTTAGCCAGACAACTGGAGCGGATGGAAAAATCTGGTATGAAGTCTATGTTGAGGCAGATAAAAAAGGCTACATAAGAAGTGATTTGGTCAAGGTAACAGAGGGGAATATCAGTACCAGTAATGCAGGTACTAGCAGCACTACTACGGATAATAATGCGACAGCACCGTCAACAAGCGGCAATAAATGCAAGGTGACAACAGCAACGGCGCGTATCCGCAAAAGCGCTTCCACATCGGATGACTCTGTGGGTACAGTAAATAAAGGTGCAGTATTAAATGTTACCGGTGAAACCACAGGAGCAGACGGAAAAGTTTGGTATCAGATAGAGAATAATGGTGTAACGGGCTATATCCGTTCCGATTTGGTAAGTTTTGATAATGTCGGCGGCGATCCGGCAGTTTCGCAGATATCTGGAGAAGGAAACGGTGAAACACAAGTACCAGAAGGCGAGGGCGATCAACCGACGGAGGAACAGCCCGAAGACGTGCAGCCGCCAGAGGAGGAACAGCCTGAACAGCCAGTGCAAACTGCGATTCCTGTACCAATACCTACGGAAGAAAAGCCATATGTAATGCCTGGATTCAAGCTTAAACAATGGAATGACAGAGAAGGAAGTTATTATCAAGATGGAAATTTCTACATATACTATGGTCAGGAAACAACGGGTGAACAAGGTTGGTATTTAGTTGATATTGAGAAACAAAATTATATAAGATATGCCTATACAGTAGAGGGCGTGTCTGCTCCAAGTCTTATTTTGCAGTACCTGCCTGTTATTGCTTTGGCAATTGTAATTGTGATTTTAATTGCGATTATTGGCTTAATGTTCTTAAAACTGCGGGAATATGGCAGCGGTTACTCCGGAGATGATGACGAAGAAGAGTCGGAAGATGATGATATCGAAGATTTAGAAAATATGGAAGATGACCTTGAGGAGAAGCAGCCGCGCCGTCCGGTCAGCCGTCCTGCTTCGCCTTATGATGGCAGGGGAGGACAACCAATGCGCCGTTCGCAGCCGCAGGGAGGAATGCCGCAAGGTGAGCAGCCGCCAGTACGCCGCCCACAGCCGCAGGGAGGAATGCCACAAGGCGCAAACGGACAGCCAGTGCGTCGTCCGCAGCCGCAGGGAGGAATGCCGCAAGGCGCAAACGGACAGCCAGTGCGCCGTCCGCAGTCTGACGGAGAAGTAACCGTCCGCAGACGACTCGACGGAGAGGGACGTCCTATGCGTGAGCCGGTTAGACCGCAAGGCAGCAGACCTGCAGGAGGACAGCCGCAAAGACGAATGAATCCCAATCCACAGCAACGCCCGCCGCAGGCAGCCCAGCAGCAGAGAGGATACAGAGAGAATCCGATGTCAGAAGAGGATGCAGGAAATTTAGAATATATTGATATAGAATAGAATATTAAATAAAAAAAACTCGCAATACCTGTGTGGATGGGGATTTGCGAGTTTTTGTGTCCTAACCTGTGCAAAGCGGCTGTTTTATGATATACTAAGTTAGAATTAGTGGGTATATAAAGGTATTTGAAATATAAAAAAAATATAATTTCCTTGTCTACATAGGGCTAGTGTGCTAGAATTTATATAACAGTTAACCGATATAGGCAAGGGGGCGTAAGTAAGATGTACATTGAAATAGATTTTAACAGTGATGAAGCGTTGTATCTTCAACTGCGCAACCAAATTATTATCGGGATAGCGACCTCACAATTCCAAGAGGGAGATACGCTGCCGTCAGTTCGGCAGTTGGCGGATACGATTGGCATCAATATGCATACCGTGAACAAGGCATATTCTGTGCTCAAGCAGGAGGGCTTTGTCAAAGTGGACAGGCGCAAAGGTGCCGTAATTGCACTGGATACAGACAAAATACAGGCATTAAAGGAACTAAAACGTGATATGCAGGTATTGCTGGCAAAAAGCAGTTGCAAAAGGATATCCTGCCAAGAGGTTCATGCGCTGATAGACGAGATTTATCAGGATTATGGAGATATTCATAATGAATAGGAGTGAAATATATTAATGGAGGGCTGGGGAGATGCAGCAATTTACAGATAAAGCAAAAGTGGCTTTGCAGAAGGCAGCAAAAGCGGCAAAGGATTTGCACCAAAGTTATATTGGCAGCGAACATATACTTGTCGGGCTTGTAAGGGAAAAGACAGGCGTTGCAGCAAAGGTGCTTGCCGAGAACGGCGTTCAGGAATCGCAGTTAATCAGCATGATTAAAGATTTGATTGCACCAGAGGGAAATCTTGCGATAATGGAGCGTGATGGTTATTCGCCAAGAGCAACAAAAGTGTTGGAGGACAGTCATAGGCTTGCAGCGAAATATAAAAGCAAAATGACAGGAACAGAGCATATTCTGCTGGCATTGCTAAGAGAGGGAGAAAATGTAGGGCTTCGGCTTTTAAATACGATTGGCATTAATGTGCAGAAGGTGTATATGGACACTTTGATTGCGATGGGAGAGGATATAAACCAGCACAAAGATGATTTGGCAAAGAGCCGCAATAAAAAGAAAAAAGATGGTGTGACCATTACCTTAAATCAGTATAGCAGGGATTTAACGTATCTTGCACGCGAAGGAAAACTTGATCCAGTGATTGGCAGAGATATGGAAATTATGCGTGTGGTACAAATTCTTTCAAGGCGCACCAAAAACAACCCATGTTTAATTGGTGAGCCGGGCGTGGGCAAAACAGCAATTGCAGAAGGGCTTGCGCTTCGGATAGTTAACGGTGAAGTACCAGATACCGTAAAAAACAAACGTGTTGTTACGCTGGACTTGGCGGGAATGGTGGCAGGATCAAAATACCGCGGCGAGTTTGAGGAGCGGATTAAGCGTGTGATTAAAGAAGTAATTGATGCTGGAAATATTTATCTGTTTTTGGATGAGATTCATACATTAATCGGCGCAGGCGGTGCGGAGGGGGCTATTGATGCGTCAAATATCTTAAAACCCTCCCTATCAAGGGGTGAGATACAGCTTATTGGCGCAACGACGATATCGGAATACCGCAAATATATTGAAAAGGATGCAGCACTGGAACGCAGATTCCAACCGGTTATGGTGGAGGAGCCTACAGAGCAGGAGGCAATTGAAATTCTTGCAGGCGTAGCTTATAAATATGAGGAACATCATAAGGTGACAATTACGCCGGAGGCATTAGAGGCGGCTGTAAAACTTTCCAATCGTTATATTAATGACAGAAATTTACCAGATAAGGCGATTGACTTAATTGATGAGGCATCGGCATCTATTCGCTTGAAAAATATGCATATTCCAGATAATTTAAAGGAAATGACCGAACAGATTAAGAAGTTTGATTTGCAGATTGAACGTTCCATTCGTATGGAGGCCTATACGCAGGCAGCGGAATTGCGGCAAAATCAGGAAGCATTAATGAAGAAATATGACAAAACATTGTCAAAATATGAAAAGACACAGGCAGAGAAAAATCTAGTTGTAACTGATAATGATATCGCGGAAGTAGTGGCGAATTGGACGAAAATTCCAGTGAAAAAGCTGACACAGAAGGAGAGTGACCGTCTATTAAAGCTGGAAAGCATTCTGCATAAACGTGTAATTGGTCAGGAGGAATCTGTTAAGGCAGTTGCACAGACAATGAAGCGCGGCCGTGTGGGATTGCAAGACCCCAACCGTCCAATTGGTTCTTTCCTGTTCCTTGGCCCAACAGGTGTTGGAAAAACAGAACTTTCCAAAGCATTGGCAGAAGCCATGTTTGGTTCGGAAAATGCGCTGATTCGTGTTGATATGTCGGAATATATGGAATCGCACTCTGTATCAAAAATGGTTGGTTCACCGCCAGGATACGTTGGTTTTGAGGAAGGTGGACAGCTTAGTGAAAAGGTGCGCAGAAATCCATACTCTGTAGTTCTTTTTGATGAAATTGAGAAAGCGCATCCAGATGTATTCAATATCCTTCTGCAAGTGCTCGATGACGGGCATATTACGGATTCTAAGGGCAGAAAGGTTAGCTTTAAAAATACTGTACTGATTATGACTTCAAATGCGGGTGCACAGCGGATTGTAGACCCTAAAAATCTAGGATTTGCAGTACAAAAAGACGCAAAAGCAGATTATGAGAAAATGAAATCCAATGTAATGGATGAGGTAAAGCGTTTATTTAAGCCAGAATTTATTAACCGTATTGATGAGATTATGGTGTTCCATCCGCTGACAGAACAGGATATGAAGCAGATTATTACATTGCTTTCCAAAAATCTTTGTGATAGATGTAAGGAACAGATGGAAATTGAACTTTCCTTTACGAATACATTAAAGGAATATTTGATTAAAAAGCATGCGGACTTAAAGATGGGTGCAAGACCACTAAAGCGCGCGATCCAAAATGTAGTTGAGAATGAACTTGCCACTGCTATCTTGGAGGGGCGGGTAAAGCGCGGTGATACGGTATCTGTAGGCGTTAGAAATGATAAAGTAACATTTACTGTGAAGGATAAGGAAACGCAATAAAAATTGTTTTAAATAACTAAATTTTCTTGTGGAAAATTAAAATATTTTAGTATATACTGTAATTACCAAATAAATCACTGCAGCAGTTCTATTAGTTCTATTCATAGGACTGCTGCAAAACACCAAATATTATTGTTGCTTAGGAGGACTAAAGAAATGGCAGTGGTTGAGGAATTACTACGTTCGGAGAGTAATGGGAACATCAGCTTTGGTAACTATGAGCTTGCGCAGAAGGCGAAGCTTGAGGATTTTGAACATAGGGGTGATATTTATAAAGTAAAAACCTATCGAGATATTACCAAGCTGGAAAAAAACGGGTTATTTTTATATGAGTCTGTTCCCGGTACGTCCGTGTATGATTTCTGTGAAAGTGGACAAGGGATTTCCTTTATTGTAAAGGGAAATAAGGACGTGCAGATTACAATTGGCGGAGATGATGATTCCGAATATGAAGTAATTGTTGCAGGAGAAAGCGCTGGTGTCATGAAGACTAACCTTTCCGGAAAGCTCAATATCAGTGTTGAGCTGGAAGAAAATGGTGAGGCGGAGGTTCAGTTAATCAAAAAATAGAATAGCGGGTGTTTGAGCAGAAAGGGCTTTCAGAAAGCAGATAAAACAATTATGGCTTTATGAAAGCCCTTGTGTCTTATGTGAAAGGTGTATGGAGCAATGGCAAAAGGGAAAGTTGCAACGGTGTTTTTCTGTCAGGAATGCGGGCATGAATCTTCCAAATGGCTGGGGCAGTGTCCGGCATGTAGACAGTGGAATACGTTTGTAGAAGAAAAAGTTACCATAAAAAGCAGCGGCATGGGCGGCAGTGCAAAAACTTCTGCTGCAAAAGATACAAGAGAAGCATCAAAACCTGTAGAAATTGGTACCATAACAATGAATGAGGAAGATCGGATTCTAACAGGGATTGCGGAACTTGACAGAGTGCTTGGCGGCGGAATTATGCAGGGATCGTTAACGCTTGTAGGCGGCGATCCAGGAATTGGGAAATCGACATTGTTATTGCAGGTATGCAGGCAGTTATCTAATTTAGGCAGACGTGTTTTGTATATTTCAGGAGAGGAATCACTGAAACAGATAAAGCTTCGTGCAATGCGCATAGGTGAATTTCAGGAAAATATGCTGTTATTGTGCGAAACGAATATTACACTGGTAGAAGATGCCATTCGCAGTACGAAACCTGAAGCGGTTGTAATCGATTCTATTCAAACGATGTATCAGGAGGATATTTCGGCAGCGCCGGGGAGCGTGTCGCAGGTGCGGGAAGCGACCAATGTTTTTTTGCAGCTAGCAAAGGGCATGGGCGTTGCAATTTTTATTGTCGGGCATGTGACCAAAGAAGGAACGGTTGCAGGACCAAGGGTATTAGAGCATATGGTTGATACGGTGCTGTATTTTGAAGGGGATAGATATGCGTCATACCGTATTTTGCGCGGCGTAAAAAACCGCTTTGGCTCAACCAATGAAATTGGTGTTTTTGAAATGCGGCGGGAGGGGCTTGTTGAAGTAACGAACCCCTCCGAATATATGCTAAGCGGCAAACCGATAGGGGCAAGCGGTTCTGTAGTAGTATGCTCATTGGAGGGAACACGCCCGATTTTAGTAGAGATTCAGGCATTAGTGTGCAGAACGAACTTTGGTATCCCAAGGCGTCAGGCGACAGGAACGGATTTTAACAGGGTGAATCTGCTGATGGCAGTTTTGGAGAAGCGTCTTGGGCTGCAGATTGGGGACTGCGATGCATATGTAAATATTGCAGGCGGAATGCGGATCAGCGAACCTGCAATAGATTTAGGAATTATTATGGCGATTGTATCTAGCTTTAAAAACCGCGTAATTGATGAGAAAACACTAGTATTTGGGGAAGTCGGGTTAAGCGGTGAAGTACGTGCAGTTACGATGGCGCAGCAACGGGTACTAGAGGCGAAGAAGCTGGGATTTGACACGGTTATTATGCCAAAAGTAAATATGCCAGATGAGCAAATAGAGGGGATTCGTATTATTGGCATTGGAGGAATTGGGGAAGCAATTGATTTTATATAAATAAAATGCACAATTTTTATTTTTATGCGAAATGTAAAAATTAATCCTTGTATTCAATACGGATATAGACTAGAATAAATACAGATATGCATAGAGGGGCCTTATCGTTCATATGATAAGGAGGCTATCATTATGAAAAAGCTTATGCAAATTTCTAAAGAAGTGAAAAAAATAGTTTATTTAGCAAATTTTTGTCTGTTTATGGGAGTAATACTCTGCGGATGCAGTGCACAACAGGAGGCAAAGGAGGGCGAACTGATTTTGCAGCTTCAAGATAAAGAAGAAACTGCATTGCAGCAGACAGGAAATACAGGAAAAGAAGCAGTGTTGCAGCAGGAACAAAGTAAAAGAAATGAAGTGGCATTACAACAGGCAGAAAATATAAATATAACAGAAACAACAGTTTTGACAAAAGAAAGTCAGGCAATACAGTCGCAGCAGGAGATTTATGTTTATATCTGCGGCGCTGTAAACAATGCAGGCGTTTACCGGACAGGGGCAGGCAGCCGGCTTTTTGAAGTGGTGGAGCTGGCGGGAGGTTTCTCGTCAGATGCGGATGAAACTTGCTTAAATTTAGCACGGGAAGCGCAGGACGGAGAACAGATTGTGATTCTTACAAAAGAAGAAACGGCAGCTTTAGCAGAGAAAGGTATGTATAATGCAGGTTCTGTAGAACAAGGCAGCACAAAGAATACAAATGTAGAGAAATCAGCCGTACAGGGGGGCGGATTGGTAAATATTAATACAGCGTCTGTATCGGAACTTACCACGGTAACGGGGATTGGTGAGAGCAGAGCGCAGGCAATTATCGCTTACCGTGAAGCAAACGGCGGCTTTCAGACTATTGAGGATATTAAAAAGGTAGATGGCATTAAAGACGGACTTTTTGCAAAAATTAAGGATAAAATAACAGTGTAAAAAAGCGGGCGAAAGGGATTAGTAGTGATGGGAAAACGTGTTTTAGTGGTAGATGATGAGAAGCTTATTGTAAAAGGCGTGCGTTTTAGTCTGGAAAAGGACGATATGGAGGTCGATTGTGCATACGATGGCGAGGAAGCACTGGAAAAAGTAAAGGGCAGCAGATACGATCTGGTGCTGCTTGATATTATGCTTCCTAAGCTTACAGGACTTGAGGTATGCCAGCAGATTCGAGAATTTTCTGATGTGCCGATCGTTATGCTAACTGCTAAGGGCGATGATATGGATAAAATACTGGGACTGGAATATGGCGCAGATGACTATATAACGAAACCGTTTAATATATTGGAAGTGAAGGCGCGTATAAAGGCGATAATGCGCAGAACTGCAGGCAGAGCAGAAACAGAGCACAGACCGCAAGTGGTGGAAGCTGGCGATCTGCGGCTGGACTGCGATGGCAGAAGGCTTTATATCCATGATAAAGAAGTGAATTTAACGGCGAAGGAGTTTGATGTATTGGAACTTCTGGTATTAAATCCCAATAAAGTATACAGCCGTGAAAATCTGCTGAAACTGGTCTGGGGAGCTGATTATCCAGGAGATGTGCGCACTGTTGATGTGCATATCCGAAGACTGCGCGAGAAGGTCGAGCCAAATCCCAGCGAACCGAAATATGTATTTACAAAGTGGGGTGTCGGATACTATTACAAATAGGCAACTGGGCAGCAAGTCTTTTTGCCGTACAGTATAGATACAATAAAATGGAGTGATAAGGTGTCGAAACTGATTGAAAAGCTGAAAAAAATTAAAGGGTTCCGAAGCCTTCGGATGCGGATTTTTCTAATTATTATGTTGGCGGGGCTGATTCCCTGTATTATACTGCACTATGGTATTTTGGAACGTTATATGAGCAATGCGATTGCAGTTAGGACAAATGAGGTGCAGACGCAGGTTAAAATTATTGCAGACCATTTAACGATGTATAATTATTTGTTGGATAACAGCAGTGACGTGATTAATGCAGAACTGTCGCAGCTATCGAATCTTTATGACGGCCGTGTACTGATTATTGATGGTGGTTTAAAGATGATTAAAGACACTTACGGTGTCAGCGAAGGAAAGACGATTATTTCTGAGGAGATTATTGCCTGTTTAAAAGGCGGCGGTGCATCAAACCGTCTGCGTGACAACAATTATATTGAAATTGTAGTGCCGATTGAGGAAAAATTAAAAGATAGTACGCGTATTGTTGGTGTTATGCTGACAAGTGTATCAATGGATAGTATTAATACAAGCTACGAATATATTCAAGGAAGGGCACTGCTGTTTGAAATATTGGCTCTTGTAGTGATATTTGGAATGGCGTTTTTCTTAAGCCGTTATTTGCTCAAACCATTTGAAAAGATTACAGACGCAATTAACGAGGTGAAAAACGGGTTTACTGACGAACAAATCTGCGTTAAAGAATACTTGGAAACAGAGCAGATTGGGGATGCTTTTAATCAGATGCTTGGCAGAATGAAGGTTTTGGATGATTCAAGACAAGAGTTTGTTTCCAATGTGTCACATGAACTGAAAACACCGCTTGCGTCTATGAAGGTGCTTGCGGATTCACTTTTGGCACTGGAAGATGCGCCAGCAGAACTTTATCAGGAATTTATGACAGATATTACGGAGGAAATTGATCGAGAGAATAAGATAATTACAGATTTATTGTCACTCGTCAAAATGACGCGGACATCGGCAGACTTAAATGTGGAGCCAACGGATATTAATGCTGTTTTGGAATTGATGCTGAAACGTTTGGGGCCGTTGGCAATCAGGGCGGATATTAAGCTGATTTTTGAGAGTCGGAGACCAGTAAGCGCGGAAGTAGATGAAGTAAAGCTGACACTTGCTTTGACAAATTTGGTAGAAAATGCAATTAAATATAATGTCGAGGGTGGTTGGGTTAAAGTAGTATTGGACGCTGATCACAAATATTTTACGGTGGAGGTGGCTGACTCTGGAATTGGAATTCCGCAGGCGGAGATTGAACATATCTATGAGCGGTTTTATCGTGTAGACAAGTCGCATTCCAATGAAATTGGCGGCACAGGGCTTGGGCTTGCAATTACAAGGAGCGCAATATTAATGCATAGAGGATCGATTAATGTAGACAGTGAGGAAGGGCTTGGAACTACGTTTAAAGTAAAGATACCACTTACATTTATCGCAACGCAGGCATAATGGAAATATTGTATATAGAAAGCATTGTTAAAAAACAGGAGGGAGGGCGTTAATAGCAATATGAAACGGATAAAACGACATAAAACCGCATTATTTGTAGCGGTCGTTTGTCTGATGATCGGAGTTTTCGGCTGTGGTAAAGAGAACAGGGACGAGGGCACGCCGATAGATATATCCTATTTGAATAAAAACGAAACAAAACTGGTTAAAGAAACACATTACCTCAAAAGTACTGATACGCGCGAAAAAATTGTAGAAGTATTGACGTTGTTGTGTACTGTACCAGAAAACAGGGAATTAAAGGCAACTCTGACAAGTGGGATTAATATTATTAATTATTCTTTTGACGGAGAGCAGATTACAGTTTCTTTAGGAGAAAGATATAAAGAACTTTCCACTACAACGGAAGTGTTGACAAGAGCTGCTTTGGTAAGCAGTCTTACGGCGATACCAGATGTAAAATATGTAATGCTCACGATTAACGGTGAGCCTGCAGTCGATGTCAACGGCAATACGATTGGCATTATGACAGCAGATATGTTTGTTGACAATGCGGGGACGCAGCAACTTGATGCGGTTGGAACGGTTACCTTGCAGCTTTACTTTGCCAACGAAACGGGCGATGGGCTTGTGGCGATTAGCAAAGATGTGGAGCATAATGCAGATGTATCCAACGTGCCAATGGAGCGCGTTGTAATTGAACAGTTAATTGCAGGGCCGTCAGAGGGGGAAGCTTATCCTACAATTAATCCGTCTACGAAGATTTCCAGTGTAACTGTTCGGGATGGCATATGTTATATTAGCTTTGATAGTACTTTTATAACAGCAGTAAACAATGTTACAAGTGATGTGACGATTTACTCTATTGTCAATTCGCTTGCAGAGTTAAGCAATATCAATAAAGTACAAATTTCAATTGATGGCAGTACAGAGGGAAAATTTCGGGATAAATACGATTTGACTACTTTTTTTGAACGAAATCTGTCGCTGGTACAATAACGTAAAAGTTTATAGAAAACGACAAAAGTATTTGCCGTTTTCTATAAATGGATGCACACGACCGCATAAGGAATTTAGCCGCTTTGCGGCATGCGGTCGGCGCAGGTAAACGCAAATAAAATTTGCGTTTACGATAGATGTTATCAAAACGGATTGTATAAGGATCGAAAAGTGTGAAAGAAGATTGACACTGTGAAGTATAAAGTACATTTCATTTCTTGTTTGTGCCTTGCGCGAAGCGATAAGAATGATAACAAATATGAAAAAAGGGGGTTTGTGAATGAAAAGACCGCTGTGCTATGTATGTGTAGCGTTTGTGGTAACGGTGTTTCTTTATTTACAGCAAATGCAGCAGACAGCGTCTAGTCCCATTGTGCCGGAGGGCAGCAAAGTGACAGTTCTGGGGGAAGTATATCATAAAGAGTATAAAGGCGGAAAGCTGGTACTCTATCTTAGGCATATCAAGCCATTACAATCCAATCAAGAAAAAAATCAATGGAATATTGAAATGGATAAAAAAGAACTTCGGATTTTGTGTTATATAGAAGCCGACGAGGAACCTGCACAGGCATATCCGGAGCCAAAACTTGGAAGCGTTGTAGCTGTTACAGGAAAAGCGGGGGCATTTCGCAAAGCTAGAAATCCGGGCGGTTTTGATATGGAACAATATTATAGAATATTAAAATTGGATTTCCAGCTATGGGAAACGAAATGTATTGCGCAGAGTGATTCCTATTCTTATTATAAGGAAAATTTGTATCAATTGCGGCGGTATTTTGAAGGTATATTAGATGTAGTGATGAGCGAAAAAGATGCAGCAATTTTAAAGGCAATGCTGCTTGGGAATAAAACACAGCTTGATGCGGAAAGCAAACTGCTTTATCAAAAAAGCGGAATATCACATATATTTGCGATTTCTGGCTTGCATATTAGTTTAATTGGTATGGGGCTGTATTATCTTTTGCGTAAAATTAGACTGCCTGCTGTGGCAGCATCGCTATGTTCCATATTGCTTATGATTGCCTACGGAGATATGGTCGGCATGAGCAGCTCTGCATTTCGGGCAATTGTTATGTTTTCTATGAAAATGCTTGCAGGTATGCTGCATCGAACATATGATATGCTAAATGCGTTAGCGGTAGCAGCAGTGCTTTTATTGATAGAGCAGCCATTGTATCTTTACTATTCAGGATTTTTATTGTCGTTTGGGGCAATTCTTGGCGTTGGCTGTGTGTTGGAGAGTATTCAACCGGAAAACGCAGCTAGTAATGATAACAGAAGAAGGGGCAGAGAGCGCAGAACGCTTAGCACGATATGCAGTGTTTTGGGAGATAAAATGAAACAGTCACTTTGCGGAAGTCTGAGTATTTTTCTTATTCATTTCCCGATTATGCTTTGTACATATTATGAATTTCCGTTGTATTCATTTTTTCTAAATCTATTAATAATTCCTTTAATGACCATTGTAATGGGGCTGGGGCTTTTTGTACTTGCCTGTGGCAGTCTGCCGATTCCTGTTTTGGGTATGGCTATGGCGAAACTCGCGGCACTTGGAAATCATATGTTGTTTTGGTTTTTTGAAAGGATAAGTACTTTATCGTTGTCGCTGCCTGCTGCAAATTGGATTATGGGAAAACCGGATAGTTGGAGAATTTGGTGCTTTTACGGATGTGTACTGTTTTTGTACTTGATGCATGAGTGGGGGAAAAGACAATCGAAGAAAGACATATGTGTTAAAAAATGTATGCGAATTACGTTGCCATTTGCTTATAAAGTAATTTTAATCATTGTTGCAGTAAGTATGATAAGTGGTCGGGCAATATGTGGGCTTGGCATAACGTTTCTGGATGTAGGGCAGGGCGACGGATTTTGGATTGAAACGCCGCAGGGGCATCACTACCTAATAGATGGCGGAAGTACTTCAGAAAAGGAGGTCGGTCAGTATATATTAGAGCCGTTTTTAAAATATTCAGGAACAACAAAGTTGGAGGCTGTTTATTTAACGCATCTTGACCAAGATCATATATCGGGTGTGGTGGAACTACTTGAAAGCAGCAATGGTATAGGAAGTGGGATTGATATTGGGAAAATTGTAATTGCAAAGGCAGCAATACAAGATGAAGCGTATTGGAAAGTAGCTGCACTGTGCGAAAAGAAAGGAATCTCATTGGAGTTTGCAGCCGCAGGGGATGTTTTTACGTTGGAAAAAGATATACAATTAGAAGTGCTCCACCCAACTGCGGATTATCAGCCATCATCAAGGAATGCCTATTCCCTAGTAATGCGGTTAATGTACAAAGATAAAAATGGGGAGTTTGGCGTGCTGTTTACTGGTGATGCGGAGGAGGACGCAGAGGAAGCCATTGTTTCTTACCTGGCGAAGCAGAACTGGAAATGCCAGATTTACAAAGCCGCACACCACGGTTCTAAATATTCTAATACGGCGGAACTGCTCACATACTTGAACCCTCCTATTACTGTAATATCATGCGGCGCGCGCAACCGATACGGTCATCCGCACAAAGAAACCCTAGAGCGGCTGGGGCAGGTGGGAAGCAACGTAATCAACACCAAAGAAACAGGTGCTGTAAGTGTACAGGTGGTTCAGGGAAAGATAAAAATTTCTTACTCGTTGTCGCGCCGATAATTATGATTTAAACTGCTGTTTGCCGAATCAGACAAATATGGGTTTATCTGTTCTAATTCCTTATCTGTTAAAAAGTGACACCAAAGACCATATTGAGGTTCTGTAAATTCATATTGCAGCGATTGGAGCCAATCATTAGGATCAATAAGTGTCAATATTGGTTTATTTTCACCCATTAACCGATATGTTCCATATTGGCATAGCATTCCATGAAAATTGACAAGCATGATTTCCCCCTATTATTTAAAAAGCGATCTCCCAGGTTGTTTATTTGCATCTACTAACTATTTTCACTCAATGCTGCTTATATTTATACAGAAAATGAATATTTTTCTATTTTTTATAACTATTTGAAAATAGTGTTAGCATTACAGTTAGTGCAATTATATCATAAATCAAGCAATTTTCAACAAATTCTCCTGATTTATAAAATCCTAGTACAGCATTGCATTATTTTATTTTTTAACAGTTCCATAGGATACCATTTTTTATAAGGTTATGCTATAATCTCATATAGATTAGAAAAGAGTCGTGTTACAGTTTGGCGAGGAAAAATTGTATTACTTAGATGATAATAAATTGCAGCAATTTTCTTTTGTGCGGCTGTGTGCATATTGTTGTTATACCTTGTGTCAGTCTTTTCGACGCTTAGTATAACAAGGCTGTGATTGCGATTTTTAATAACAGAAGAAATAATAAGTTACAGTTTAGCCTAGGACTATGCATGGCTTGATGCGTTACAAATTCAGTAAGGCTGAATCGTAATAATAAGAATACAGTTTATAAAGTATTTTGACAAAGTTTAATGCTGTAACAAGATAAAAAGGAATAATGAAAAGGATTGATAGAAAGCGATGAAAAGAATTGCACAGGATATTAAAAACGGGCAGTTTAACAATATATATCTGCTCTACGGAGAGGAAGCATATTTGCGCAGGCAGTACCGCGATAATTTAAAGAAAGCGCTTGTCGCAGAAGATGATACATTGAACTGTACAAGTTATTCCGGCAAGGATATCAATGTTAATGAGATTGTGGATATTGCGGGTACGATGCCGTTTTTTGCAGAGCGCAGAGTTATTATAATTGAAAACAGCGGCTGGCTTAAAAGTGGTGAGGACAGAATGGTAGACTTAATTAAGAACCTGCCCGACACAACATATATTGTATTTGTGGAGTCTGAAGTCGACAAGCGCAGTAAACTTTATAAGGCAGTAACTGCAAAAGGGTATGCAGCACTTTGCGAAATGCAAGATGAAACCATGCTGAAAAAGTGGATTATGGGTCTGCTAAAAAAAGAGAATAAGCGGATAACGCCGGATGCGCTAAATCTTTTGCTGGATAAAACGGGAACCAATATGGAAAATATCCGGCGTGAAGTGGAAAAACTCGTATGCTACCGATATTTTGACGAGGGAATTACTGTGGAAGATGTGGAAGCATTGTGCATTGTACAGGTACAAAATAAAATCTTTGATATGGTAGAAGCCGTTGCACAGAAAAGGCAGAAGGAAGCATTGGACTGGTACTATGACCTGCTTGCGCTTAAAGAAGCTCCCATGAAAATTTTAGCATTGATATCCCGCCAGTTTCATATGCTATTGCAGGTAAAAGAGATGCGCCAGAAGGGATATCCCGAGGCTGATATTGCCAAACAGACAGGGCTAAATGCCTATTATTTAAAGAAAAAATATATTCCGCAGGCGGCGCAGTTTCAAATTTCACAGCTAGAAACAGCATTGCGTAAATGTGTGGAAGCAGAGGAAGACGTAAAAACAGGACGAATGCAGGATATACTAAGCGTAGAATTAATTATTGTTGGGCTTAGTTCATAAAATGAAAAAGAAAGGAAGACAAAATCATGATACCAAAAGACCCTGTTATGTTATTAAGTTTTATGAATCTAAAGCTTCGTGATTTTTACACCAGTCTTGAAGCTTTCTGCGAGGATACAGGTGAGGATTATTTTGCGATTACAGAAAAACTTGCGACAATTGATTATTATTACAATCAAGAAAAAAACCAGTTTGTATAAAGATGCATTGCAGTTTGGCTGTGCTTTGAATGTTTAAGGAAAAGCATATTCCAGTAAAAAATCGGCAGTTTTTCATAGCGGAGGGGGATAAGAATGGAACAACAGCAGAAATGTACTTTAACAGATATTTGTATTGCTTTCTTAGTGAAAAATTATTTTCGACTTTCTATTGAGCCTGCTGGTAATGGATGCTTGCATCAATGGGATTGGGCTGCAAAACGGGCTGATTTATGTTTATATGCAATAGATCCAGTGGAGCTTGTTGCGTTATATATGATTTCTGACGATTGGATATCAAATATAAAAATACCAGAGAGTATTTGGCAGCTTTTGTGATGATAAGGATTAAATTGCGCACAAACCATTTGTAATTTATTCTGGTAAACATTAGCGTTTATCAATAATGCCGCCCCACGAACGTAATTATCTTGAACAATATGGTACAATTTATCGCTTGTGAGTATATAAGATATTGTCAAATTGATAGAAAGGAAGCAATTGAAATGATTGAGGCAGAGGAAAAAGAATATGTTTCCGTTTTTGCAGGAAGCTGCCAGTCACGAGAATTATTGGAGGAATATTTGTTTCAGCAGCATCAGTTATTAAATTTCTCTCCGATTCGTTCTGTGTTTGAAAAAGATTTTCATTTTAAATATGATGAACGAGATTTGTTTCATGCTGTAAATGCGCGAATGTCAAATAATGTAGAGGAAATTTTCGCAAATGTAAAAGCCTTTGATATGGATTGGCTAAAACAAGAGCATTCGGATTGTTTTGATCGCTTTTATAATGCTGCGATTGTGATAAAAAATTATAGATATCAGGGAGAAGTGAAGGAAATTACAAATGAAAAATTTGGGTATTTTAAATTTTTCGGTGTATATCCGTTGAAAAGAGCGGAAGTAATTATAGATTATGGTAATACATATAGAAATGCAATTTATAAATTGATTCAATGGGGATATAAGGTTTCTCGTGTTCAGGAATCGGCAGATTTTAATGCTGGAATGGAATGGCTGGCTCAAAAAGATCAAAAGATATATACCGCAGAAAATCCGTTGCGGCTGTTGGGGCTTATTACCATAATACGGGAGTATGGAGAAAATTGGGAACATAGTGATGTGGCGAGAACTTTTTCAATAAAGCCTGCACTGGGAGAACTGGATTATCATGAATGGATGTGGGGGAAGATACTCGATCCAGAACAGATCGAGGAGGAATAAAGTTCTGAGAAGAAAGGCAGGGACTTAATTATAGAATGAAAAAAGTAAAGCAAAAGGAGTATGATTTTAGAAATAAGTTATATCTTTCCGTTTTTGTGGGTGTCTGCAAGTCAGAGAAATTACTGGATAAATATTTGGAGCAGTATTTAACTTTATTAGAACTGGACTGTATTGGGTCTTCATTTGGGATAGATTTTCATATTAATTATTATGATGACGAGTATTATAAAGCGATTGTAAACGCTCAGATGTCTAATGATATTGACGAGATTTTCGCAGACGCAGCAATTTTTGATTTGGATTTGCTCAAACAAGATTATCCCAATCATTTAGACAAGTCGTATAATACAGTTATTATTATTGGAAGAATGAAGTATGAGGGAGAAGTACAAGAGATACAGAATGATGAATTTGGGTATTTTAAATTTTTAGGTACTTATCCCGAGCAATTGCCAAATAAAATAGAAGATACTTCTAAAATGCATCAATACGCAGTAAATAAACTGGCGGATTGGGGATACAGCATTTCTATTACAAGTGAAAATAGAGAAGACAGTAAAGATTATTTTAAATGGAAAGCAGAGAAAGGCGGAAAGACATTTACAGCGAGCGATCCCCTGCGTCTGCTGGGCATTGTAACAATTGTACGGGAGTACGGAGATGCATGGGATCGCGCAGAGATACATAGCACTTTATCAATACTGCCGATATCGCAGGAAAATTGTTGAGATGAAAGCTTAGTTTGATTACGAAGTTGTAATATGCATCTGCTGCTGATATTGCAGGAAAAGTGTTGAAATGAAAGGAAGATTGAAAAGATGATGATGTTTTCTGTAAGAAAAATCGTGGGAACAGTTTGTATATGGATGGTTTGCAGTACGGTTGTTCTGCTGCAAGGTTGTACAACTGGAAAGACAAAGGTACAAAATACAGCGGAAATAAACGGGCAAAGCAGCGTTTCGCAAAACAATGAGAGCATGGATAAAGATAGTAATGCTATGCGAAACAACGAACAAGCGGCTCAAGATAGCAGCATTCTGCAAAACGATGAAAAAGTAATTCAAGATAGCAATACTGTGCAAAGCAACGAAAAAGCAGATCAAAATAACAGTGTTTTACAAGGTGATGAAAAAGCGGATAATAGCCCTCAAACACATCAAAACAATTTATCTTCAGATAATAATGCATCACAAGAAATCTTATATACATTTACAGATGATCTTGGCAGGGAAGTCACTGTTACAAGCCATCATCGAGTGGCAGTTCTGATAGGCAGTTTTACGGATATCTGGTTGCTTTCCGGTGGAACGGTAGTGGCGGCAGCGCGGGATTCATGGACAAGTTTTGATTTAGGGCTTGATGAAAGTGTGGTAAATATCGGTTCTCATGTGGAACCTGATGTGGAACAGTTAATTGCTGCCAATCCGGATTTTGTAATTGCCAGTGCCAATACGGAGGCAGATTTAGCATTGGAGGAGCTTCTGACCAATGCAAATATTACGGTAGCATATTTTGCCGTATCAAATTTTGACGATTATCTGCATATGCTGAAAATCTGTACGGATATTACAGGACGCGCCGATTTATACCAGCAAAATGGATTAGCAGTGAAAGCGCAGATTGAATCGGTAAGAGAACGCTCCCATCAAAGGAAAGAACAGGGTGAAATAATGCCAAAGGTATTGTTCCTTCGTGCGAGTGCGGGAGCAATTCGGGCTAAGGGAAGCGAGGGGAATATTGGCGGTGAAATGCTTGCTGATCTTGGGTGTATCAATATTGCTGACAGCGATAACAGCCTTTTGGAAGATTTAAGCATGGAGGCAGTGATTACTGCGAATCCTGATATTATTTTGATTACAACACAGGGAACTGACACAGAGGCAATTCAAAAAAATGTGGAGGAAACTTTATTAAACAATCCAGCTTGGGCAGCATTGGAGGCTGTAAAGACAGGAAAATATTTTATGATAGAAAAAGAACTCTACAATCTAAAACCGAATGCACGCTGGGGCGAAGCGTATGAAAAACTTGAGAAACTATTATTTGGATAGTAGGTCTGCATATCCCAGTTGCATAAGCAGCCAAAACGTTCCTTGCAGTAAGGAAAAACAAATTGTTTGTCAGTGTAAGAATAACAATAGGGAACAGTTCTTAAAATATTGTGATAAGAAAGGAATATTAAAAGAAAAAGTCAATAATTTGGGACTTGGTAATATAGGAAGGAAGCATAGTTGAAATGGGATATTTTCCGTTTTTTGTGGATATCGAAGGAAAAAATGGATTAATTGTGGGCGGCGGATCGGTTGCAGTTCATAAGATTCGTAAATTGCTGCCATTTAGACCAAAACTAAAAGTAGTATCACCTGCACTATTACCAGAATTAATAGAAATTGCGCAAAACAGCGAAATCCTTCTAATCCAAAGAGAATTTCAAGAGGAGGATTTGCAGGACGTTACTTTTGTAATAGCATCATCAGAGAACCGCAGCCTCAATGCACGGATAAGCTGTTTATGCCATAAGGAAGGTATTTTGGTCAATGTAGTTGACAATAAAGAAGAATGCAGTTTTTTATTTCCGGCGCTCGTCCACCAAGGCGATCTAACAATAGGTGTTACCACCGCCGGTGCAAGTCCGGAGGTTGCTGCAACCATAAAAAATGAAGTAGCAGCAATGATGCCTGCAAATATTGAGGAGATATTAGACTATCTAGCCGCACTTAGACCGCTTGTCAAAGAAACGATTCACGACAGCAAGATCCGTGCGCAGTTTCTAAAGGAAATGGCAAATTGCTGTATGGAAAGCGGCGGAGTCTTTAGTGAAAAGGAAACAAAGCGGAGATTGGATGCCTTGATACAGAGAACAGAAAAAAGCGCCAGTATATCGCCAAAACAGGAAATTTGCGGTGAAACACCTACAGATATAGATACCAGCAAGAATAAAATAGAAAAGAACATAAGAAGCGAAGAACTTGCAGGTATAAATACCAGCAGGAATGAAATAGAAAAGAACAACGGAATCGTAACAGTTGCAGGTATCAATACCAGTAAGAATGAAATAGAAAAGAACAACGGAAGCGTAACGCTTGTAGGTGCAGGTTGCGGCAGTTACGAATTAATAACTTTAAAGGGACTGCGTGCGATCCGGTATGCGCAGGTAATTGTCTATGATGATTTAATCGACAAACGCCTTCTTGATTTTGCGGCAGAAAGCTGTGAATGCATCTATGTAGGAAAGCGCAGCGGCAGACATAGTATGTGTCAGGAAGAAATCAATGCCTTGCTGCTTCAAAAAGCAAAAGAAGGGAAGCGCGTAGTCCGATTAAAGGGTGGTGATCCATTTGTATTTGGACGCGGCGGGGAAGAAATTCATGCATTAAATAGAGAACATATTCCAACAGCGTATATTCCGGGCATTACTGCGGCACTTGCAGTTCCTGCTTTTGCCGGGATTCCTGTAACATATCGGGAGATAAGCCGTAGCGTTCATATTATAACAGGACATACATCTGCAACAGACAGTACATTGCCAGAGAACTTTGCACATTTTGCAAGACTAGATGGAACACTTGTTTTTTTAATGGGGCTGGCGAACCTTGCACAGATAGCACAAGCGTTGATAAAATACGGAAAAAATCCCCAAACGCCTGCGGCAGTGATACATGGAAATTTAGATAATACCGTAGAAATAATAAAAGGGACACTGTTTAATATTGTTGAAAAAGTACAGCAGACTTCCATAAAAACGCCAGCAGTGATTGTAGTGGGGGAAACAGCAAAAATACTTATGCATGACACAGAGAGGTAAGGAGCTGCTAATAAATTACTCATAACAATTACTTGTTATAAGTGATGCCTTTACAGTTTCTAATAAGGAAAATATTTAGAAAAGAATAAAAAGGTGCTGTCACAAGAAATGAAAATTTGGAAACTTTTGTCGGGAATTTTATGTATTATATGTTCTAGTAGAATATTATTGTTATCATGTGTGGCTGGATTAGTAAGTCCTATGGGAGCAGATGAAGCAGTTCAGGTTGAGTTTAGTATTGCAGCAGCAGTATTGATTTTGATCGGTGGTATTGTGTCTATTGCAGTAAGGAATAAAAATGCTGGAAATGCTGTTGTTGCGATGATATTTGCAATTGAGGCAATCGTTATCTATATTTTATCAGGAAAATTTGAGCATTTAATGATATGGGCAACGTGGGCACTTATATGCAGCATAATATTCGTTGCCGCATTGCTAAAGGAAGATAAGCCGCAATAGAAAAATATGCCTGTGCATATTCACCATACCATTGCGCATCAGAAAGGTAGGCAAGCATTTCCGCAGAATTATCATGTGTATGGGATGGTTGCGGGAAATAATCTAAAAGAAGCCCGCCAAACAGCGGGCAAGACCATAGTATTATGCTTGAATTTTTGCTAAGAGAGCCTCCTGCAAAATTTGAGAAAAGTTTAAGTCCATAGCAATTGCTGCTTCATTCAGCCATTCAGGGATACTTAGAGTTTTCTTTACAGCACGTGAATTTGTGCGTTTTTTATAAGCGAGCATATCAAACTCAATTACAACAAGAAAGGAGTCAGGTTCTAAAGTAATTGTAGTCGGGTCAGAACTGGCAGGAAAAGGCTGTTGTTCTTTTTCACGGCAGGTTAGTGCTAAGCCTAATGCATCGATAGCCATTTCATAAGCCTGACTCATATCATTACCTTGTGTAAGGCATTCTGGAATATCAGGAAAAGAAATCCAAAAGCCGCCTTCTTCTGCTTTGTGGAATAATGCTGGATAGAAAAACTTTTTCATATAGCGCCTCCTTGTTTGAAAAACAGAACTATCTGAGTCCTGCCTGTTTTAAGATAGCTTGTTCCAGTCGTTTTTTTAGGTCTTTGCTATGATATTCTAAATATAATACGTATTATTACGTATGCCAATAGAAATATGTTATTATAAAATGCGGTTATTTATTGACAGTTCCTTAGTAACAAAATAGCAACAGTTTTTCTGCAAATTACTTGGTTTATAAGGATTCTAACAATTTATAAATTTGAAAATTTAAATACGTTTTAAGGACTTCTTAATAATTTCTATGCTACACTTCTTTTATCTTAGGTAAGAGCTTTATCCTAGGTAAGGGCTTTATCCCAAGAAAAATATTTTTCTCAAGAAATATTATTATCTTAAAAAATACCATTTAAGAAACCACGCAGGGAGGTATGAAAGTGTTTTTCCACATATTAAAGAAAGACTTAAAACGAAAGAAAACAATGAATCTAATACTATTGTTGTTTATTATATTGGCATCTATGTTTTTGGCCAGCAGTGTAAACAGCTTGGTTGCGGTGAATGGTGCAGTAGAGCACTTTATGAAAATATCCAAAGTGCCGGATTTTTTTGCAATTACAATACAAGATGGGAAAGAAGATGCAATTGGCGATTATTTGCAGGACAATTCCTATTTGTTAGAATATGCTTATCTGGATGCCTACAGCATAGGCGGCGATCAGATTGCAATTGCGCAGTCCGCACAATATCCCGACGGCGGAAGCTATGAGCAGAGCAATGTACTTTATTTAAGTACTGTGCCGGAGAATTTTATGAAAGTATTTGATTTGGAGGGGAATACGCTGCACTTGCAGACGGGGGAAATTGCGCTGCATAAAATAGAGGCGGAAATAAACCAGCTTGCGATTGGGGATTCAGTAAAGATTCGAGTCGGCAGCGTGGAGCAGGAGTTTCGTGTCGCAGCGATATTGAAAGATGCTGTATTTGGCAGTTCAATGATGGGAACGAGGCGTCATGTTATCAGTCAGGAGGATTTTGAAAAATATCAAGATCAGGGAGATATTGTGTTTAGCAGAATCCACTGTGTGCAGTTTCAAGATGAGGAGGCATTTCGGGATGGATGGAAAAAGCAGAATTTTAGCGCGGCTTTTAACGGGGATTGGGATTTAATAAAAACTTGCTATATTTTGGATATGCTGATAGCGGCAGTTTTTATTGTGGTCAGCGTCTGCCTGATTCTAATTGCTTTTTTGGTGCTGCGGTTTACAATTGTCTTTACTTTGCAGGAGGACTATAAGGAAATTGGGATAATGAAAGCCATTGGAGTTCCTGAAAGGGGAATTAAGGGGATTTATTTGGTGAAATATTTTGCGATTTCTCTTATTGGTACCGCATTGGGATTCCTCCTTAGTTTTCCGTTTGGAAATATGCTTTTGAAGCAGGCGATTGTCAATATTATAGTGGAGAAAGCAGACCAAAATTATATGATAAATATCGTTTGTGCGGTTGCTGTTGTTGTGATTGTGCTGGTGTTTTGCTATGGCAGCACCAATAAATTAAAAAAGTTTTCCGCACTGGATGCTATCCGCAGTGGTTCTAACGGGGAACGCTACCAAGCCAAAAACCGTATAAAGCTTTCGAAACAAATCTGGATGCAGCCCTGTTATTATATGGCAGTAAATGACATCTTTAGTAGTTTGAAACGGTTTGCGGTTCTTGGTATTACATTTGCAATCGGAACAATGCTGATACAGCTTCCTTACAGCGTTATCAGTACCTTACGTGACGCCAATGTAGTTCGTTTATTTAGTGGTGCATCGTCGGATGTCTATATGGATAATGGGAAATTTGCCGCTTATATTGAACAGGAAAACATTGCGCCGCTGATGCAGGATTTAACGGCAATCGAAGAAATACTGGCAGAACATCAAATCAGCGCAAAGACAGGAGCAGATATTATCTATGTAATGCCTTGCTATGCCGAAGATCCAGAAGATACATATATGTACAATACACTTCAGGCAGTAGGTTCTTGGGAACGCCATTATGCTTTCCTGGAGGGCAGAGAGCCAGAATTGGAGAATGAAATAATGATTACGGATAAAACGGCGAAGGAAATGGGGGTAAGTATTGGCGACAGCATCTATTTTAAAAGAAAGGATTCTACACAGGAGTTTGTGATTACAGGCATTTATCAAAGCATGCTCAATATGGGAAACGGTTTTCGGGTAAGCAGGTGTGCCAATATGGATTATGCATATGCTTCTTCGCTGTTCTGCATTCAGATAGAAATTGAAGATATGGACAGCAGCGAAGCTTGTGAACGGTTAAAGGAGATTTTTCCCAACGATAAAATCCGTACTTCCGCAGAATTTATTGATTCTATGACAGGAAGCATGATGGCACAGTTGGATGTAATGATGGTATTTATAATTGTGATTGTGCTGATTATTAACAGTTTGATTACCTTGCTTATGATGAAAACGATTATGACAAAGGAACGTGGGGATATTGCATTGCTCAAAAGCATCGGCTTTGGCAATGTTGCGATTCAAAAATGGCAGAGCGCACGAATTTTTATTATATTGCTATTGGCGATTATGGCAGGAACTATTTTGTCCAATCTATTTGCACCATATATTATCGGGCCGATTTTCTCCATAATGGGCGCAAGCAAGATTACTTTGGAAATTAATCCAATCAATGCATATTTTATCTATCCATTGATGCTTTTAATAGTGACAGGCGTATCCGCAGTGCTGTGCTCTACAGGAATCCGCAAAGTCGATTTAAAAGAAGTAAATAGTATGGAGTAAAAAAATGAAAAATTTAACGTTTGTTAGTAAAACGATGCAATAGGGCGGAATCGTAACAATATAAAATAGGGAAATAGGATAAATGCAGCAGAATA
>ERZ778496.351-NODE-351-length-48274-cov-6.783903_pt1 | contig 48274 bp, 38 predicted proteins | sample MGYA00433099_ERZ778496 | MGnify/ENA primary metagenome ERZ778496 (study PRJEB29527, sample SAMN07138962) | mouse gut metagenome | material: feces | host: mouse | place: China:Nanjing | collected 2016-01-25 ...
TGACGAGTGTTGACTTACCCGAGCCGGTACCACCGATTATTCCGAGGGTCTCTCCCCTGCCAAGCGTGAATGACAGCTTTTCAAGCGAATTTTCGCCGCCAACGCTTGGTTGGGCGGCATCCGTGCCGCCCCCTTGGCGTTGGCTTTGCAACATCGTGTTGCCGCCAACATAGGAAAAACTTACGTTGTCGAATTCTATTGCGGGAGCGTTTTCGTTCTGTTTGGGTGATGTCTTTGCACCGACTACCGAGGGTTGCATATCGAAAATCTCATTGATTCGCGCCGCAGATGCTGCCGCCTTTGTGAATATAGTCACCAGATTGGCTACAACAACTAACGCGAGCGATATCTGCGTCATATAGTTAACGAGCGCTATTACCTTACCCTGTGTCATACCGTCGATACCCGTGTCCACAAAGCCGCCGCCAAGCCACACTATCAGCAGATACGCGACGTTCACCGCCACGAATATCGCGGGGTTGAGCAGAGCGTTTATCCTACCCGCCTTTACCGCGAACTTTCTGTATTCCTCGGCGGTCTCCTCAAAGCGATTCGTTTCGTGCTCCTGCCGCGAGAATGCTCTTACAACGCGCACTCCCGACAAATTCTCCCTTGTTATGCGCGAAATTCCGTCAAGCGACCTCTGCTGTTTCTTGAACAGCTTTACCGTAACGCGCATTATCGGGTACATCACGGCGACTATCGCCACCATTGCCCCGAGGAATATCAGCGACAGCCGCGCCGAAATAGTAAACGCCATGACCGTAGCGCCTATTACCAAAAACGGCGCTCTTACCACCAATCTTATAAGCATTGCCACAGCGGTCTGCACTTGGTTGACGTCGTTGGAAATGCGCGTAACCAGCGCCGCCGTGCCAAGCTTGTCAAGCTCCTTATACGACAGCGTATTGATGTGCTTATACAGATCGTCGCGCAGTCGCGTCCCCACGCCCTGCGAGGCTACGCTTGCCATATATTGGCAGATAAGCGCAAACGTAAGCCCGCACACCGCAAGCACCACCAGTATCATGCCGTGCTTCCAGATATAATCCGTATCGCCGTTCTTTATGCCCACATCGATTATCTCCGCCATGACCAACGGAACAATGAGCTCAAATACCGCCTCCGTAAACTTACATACAGGACCCACGGTAACGTTAAGCTTAAATTCCTTCAGATACCTAGCCAGCCTAAACATACTATCCTCCTGATTTAAAAGCAAGCCATGCACCACGAGCTGCTATGATTTTTAGTTAAATATTATAAATGCGTACCTGCTTTTGCTTAAATTATCCTTATCTTATTATTATAATATATTTTTTTAAAATTGTAAAGATATTTCTTGACATTTCGTCCAAAAAGCGGTAAAATATAAATAGTACATTCTTGAAAGGAGAATTCTCTATGGGAAAATTTCAGACAGCGCCTATTTTTACGAACGGAATGGTCTTGCAGAGGAGCAGGAACATCTGCATTTTCGGAACTGGCGATGAAGGTACAGAAGTAATCGGCGAGCTCTGCGGTTTCAGATCCTCCTGTACCGTAACGAACGGTAAGTGGAAGATTGTATTCCCGCCCATGGGAGCGTGCCGTTTTGTTATTTTAAAGCTCTACGACGCGGACAACGACAATGTTATCCGTATTGAGAACGTAGCTATCGGCGAGGTGTGGCTTGCGGGCGGACAATCAAATATGGAATTCGAGCTATGCAACTGCAAGGGCGGCAAGGAAGCGCTTGAAAATGATGATACCAAGGACGTTCGCTACTATTATGTGCCCAAGAAAACAATCTACGATGAGGACTATGAAGAAAATATGCAGAACGCGAAGTGGACCGATTTCTCCGATAAGGATGCTGCGGCGCACTGGAGCGCGGTCGGCTACTACTTTGCCAAGGAGATGTCGCAGTATCTTGACGTGACTGTCGGCGTTATCGGCTGCAACTGGGGCGGAACCTCCGCCTCCTGCTGGATACAGCGCGAATACGCGACGGGCGACACAAAGGTCTACTTTGATGATTATGACGCTGCCATTGAAGGCAAGGACATAAATCAACTCATAGCCGATTACCGCGAATACGAGAAATATCAGCAGAGATGGTGGGAAAAGAGCGGTGAATACTACGCTTCCGAGGGTGAACATACCTGGGATGGCTGTCTGGAATATTGTATGTCGGTAGGTCCCGACCGTTATCCCGGACCTATGGCTCCCTGCAACCCTACCGCGCCGGGTATCCTATACGAGAGCATGGTATCGCGCGTGCTGCCGTATACTCTCGGCGGCGTGCTTTGGTATCAGGGCGAAACCGATGAGACCCACCCCGACGCTTATTATACGCTGCTTACGCAGCTTATCCGCAACTGGCGCGAGGCTTGGGGCGACGACGAGCTGCCGTTTATAATCGGACAGCTTCCGATGTATGCGGGCGGCAGCCCCGACGGCGACAGCTGGAGCCGTATCCGCGAGGCTCAGATGCGTGCGTACAAGACAATCAAGAACACGGGTATAGCAGTGCTGCTCGACTGCGGCGAGCGCGACGATATTCACCCCAAAGACAAGCAACCCGTCGGTCACAGGTTTGCAATGCAGGCGCTGGATATGGTATACGGCGGCTGCGACGGAGCGTTTGCGCCGACGTTGAAGAACGTTATTTGGCGCGGCGATATGGTGGAGCTCCAGTTCGCCAACGCGCGCGGCGGTTTCAAGGTAAAGGGCGAGCCCGAGGGATTTGAGATGTGCGGCGAGGACGGCGTATACATACCGGTTTACGCGGACGTTTCGGGCGAGCGCATTTTCCTCTCTGACGACGCAATCGAACGCCCATGCGGAGTACGGTATCTGTGGAAGAACTACGCCGACATCCACATTTTCAGTGGATTTGGGCTGCCGCTCGCGCCGTTCAGAATTAAGAAATGAGGTTGAATATGATTGCATTGGTAACGGGCGCAAGCTCGGGGATTGGACGCGACATCGCCCGCTCACTCGCGAGTCACGGGATAAACGTAATAATCACCGCGCGCCGCCGCGACAGGCTTATCGAGCTTAAAAACGAGCTCACCGAAAAGTACGGCGTAAAAGTAATGTTTATTGCCGCGGATCTGTCAAAGGAAAATCAGGTGTTCGCGCTGTACAACAAGGTACGCAAGTATAATATTGATATTCTCATAAACAACGCGGGATATGGAGTTTTCGGTGATTTTACAGAAACAAATCTTGAACGCGAGCTTGATATGCTCGATGTGAACATAAAGGCGTTCCACATACTGTTTAAGCTGTTTCTGCGCGATTTCAAGCGCCGCGACTGCGGATATATCCTAAATACGGCAAGCATAGCGGGATTTCTGCCCGGTCCGTGGTTTTCGTCCTATTACGCGAGCAAGGCGTATATCGTCCGTATGACGCAGGCAGTCGCCGAAGAGCTGCGCTCAAAGCACAGTCACGTTCATATTTCGATGCTTTGCCCGGGGCCCGTGTCTACTGAGTTCGGCGAAACTGCGCGCGTGAAGTTCCTTACGCGTCCGTATCCCAGCGAAAAGCTTGCGGAGCATGCGGTAAGAGAGATGTTCGCGGGAACGCTGATGATCAGCGAAAACGGCTTTATGAAAACGGCTGTCTGCCTTGCCAAAATGTTGCCCGATAAGCTACTCGCGGTAGGTGCGGGATTGTTCCAGTACAAAAGAGAAAGGACTTAGGTGGCTGCGATGCCCAATATTACCGAAGTAACTGTGCGGTATGCCGAAACGGACTGCATGGGTGTGGTCCACCACGCAGTGTACCCCGTCTGGTTTGAAATAGCGCGGACAGACTATATCAAAGCGGCGGGCATGAGCTACGCGGAAATGGAAAAAAGGGGCGTAATGCTCCCCGTTACGGGCATTTCCTGCCGATACAGACTTCCCGCGAGGTACGACGACACGCTGCTTATCGAAGCGAGGATTGCGCGGCTTACCCCCGCGAGGATAGAATTCGATTATACAGTCACACGAAAGGGCGAGACCGAGGTGCTGTCAACGGGAACGAGCTCTCACGGGTTCGTGGACGCAAAGACGTTTCACCCGCTGAATTTCAAAAAGGCAATGCCCGAGTTTTACGCGCTAATGGAAAAACAGGCGGAGCCGGACAAAAACAGGTGATATTATGACAGAGCGCTGGAGATACCCCAGATTTTTCACCGATAATATATCCGATGAGAACGCGGTCGTAAGCGGAGAGGACGTAAAGCACATCACGTCGGTGCTGAGAATGCGAAAGGGCAGTCCCGCGGTGCTGTGCGACGGTCATCGCACCGATTATCTCGCTGAGCTTGACGAGGTGACGGGCGAATACTGTACGTTTAGAGTACTGGAAAAAAGCATCAACAAAGCCGAGCCGAGCGTTTATCTGCGACTGTTTCAGGCAATGCCAAAAAGCGATAAAATGGAATTTATCGTACAAAAGGCTGTGGAATGCGGCGCGTCGGAAATTATTCCGATTTTTACCAAACGCTGCGTTTCAAGACCCGACGAAAAGCAAATGTCGAAAAAGCTGCCGAGATACCAAAAAATTTCATTGGAGGCTGCAAAGCAGTGCGGACGCGGCATTATACCGATTGTAAAAAACGCGGTGGAATTTACCGATTTAAAAAATTTCATTTCCCCCGAAAATACGGGAATAATGTTTTATGAGTGCTCCGATGTTCCGCTGAAAAGCGCGGTCAGCGAATTTCGGAAAAATGTGGATATCGTTATCGGAAGCGAGGGCGGCTTTGAGCCTGCCGAGGCTGAGGAGCTTCAGCGGTGGGGATTTGCGTCGGTATCGCTCGGGAAGCGTATCCTGCGGTGCGAGACCGCGCCAATAGCGGCAATTTCGATTTTGATGAATATGACAGGAAATATGTAGTCTGTTTGGTGAAAGTTACCAAATTTTTCGCTGACACTTGCAAATTTTTTGAAATAGGTATATAATAGATGTACAGAACGGAAACTGACGGTTTCCGCAAGCTTAAGGAGGAATAGCTATGAAGGCTTTAGGTATTTTTATGGTGGGTGCGCTGGCTGTTGCGGGAGGTATCGCCGCGGCGACTTATATCACCAAGAAAAAACTCGAAAAGGAAAACGAGGATAACTACTACGACGATTGGGACAGCGACGATATTGATGACGATTGGGATTTCGACTTTGACGAGGATATGGACGTTGAAGACGAACCGTCTCTCGCAAAGGCAGTCGCGGATGCGGTTCCCGAGAGCAGCGCGGTCGAGGCTGCCGCCGAGGCGTCACCGTTCTCGAACACCGATATTTTCTCCGAGGAGACCGATGAGGATTCTGACGAGGAGTTGTAATTGTGGGAAATTTAAAAGCCTCGCGGCTGCGAGGCTTTTTGCTTTTTCGCTTAACAGCGCCATTCGCGTTTTTTGTCCTGTACATTTCCTCATAATTTTGTTATTATATTGCTGAGGTGATAACTATGGATACTGTTAAAATCGGTAAATTCCTTTCGGAGCTGCGCCGCGAACAAGAGCTTACTCAGGAGCAGCTTGCGGAAAAGCTCGGCACATCAAACAAGACGATTTCACGGCTGGGAAAACGGTAACTATATGCCGCCCGTTGAAATGCTTATGGAGCTGTCGAAGTTTTACGGGGTCAGCATAAATGAAATATTGAGCGGCAAACGCCTTGACGAAACGGAGGCGCAGTCCGCCGCCGAGGAAAATCTTAAGAGCGTGCTGGGGGACAGCTCGTTTTCGCTCGAAGACAGAAAACAATATTTTACCAAAAAGTGGAAAAGAGAGCATTAGTTCACCTTTGTGGTCCCGACCCTTTTTGCCGTGGCAATAATAGCATTTTCGGCGGCGCTGGGCAAGATATGGGGAATAGGATTGGGATTTATCGTGTCGGTAGCCGCGCGAATCATTTCATACAACGTGATGATGGGCTATGTGGAACGCAAAGCCTTTGACGGAAAAGGTAATGATAAAAAATCGTAAAACCTCTTGAAAAATTCGTCGGTATATGCTATAATAGATAACAGCGGTTATCGCAATACATATGAAAGAGGTGTTACCATTGAAGCATATTGTAACTATCAATAAGGCTAACTTGAAGGCGAGCGCGGAAAAGGGCGGCTGCGGCAAGTGCCAGAGTTCCTGCCAGTCCGCTTGCAAGACCTCCTGCACCGTTGCTAATCAGAAGTGCGAGTCGGTCAAGTAAATACGTTGTGTGTCTTTGTGTTTTCCTCGCTTTCGGCGGGGAAAGCGCAAAAAAGTGTGTAAATTTGGGCGGGATATCTCGCCCTATTATTTTGATTTATTGAGGTTGTTATGGTTCATAAGTTTAAACAGTTAGGATATAATATAGTACTTGACGCGGACAGCAACGGCGTTCATGTGTTCGATGACTGCGCGTTTGATATGCTTGATCACATTACTGCTCCGCTAACGGAGGACATGCCCGCGGAGCTTCCCGAAAAGCTCTCCGCTTACCCTGAGGAGGACATTCGCGAAACATACAAGGAATTATACTCTTTGTATAAAAACGGCTCTTTATTCGCAGATGACGATTATCAGAAGTATTCGGAGACTATGGTGAAGAGCCCCGTAAAGTCAATGTGCCTTAATGTCGCGCATGACTGCAATCTGCGGTGCGAGTACTGCTTCGCGCAGACGGGCGACTTCGGCGGCGAGCGCTGCATAATGTCTTCCGAAACAGGAAAAAAAGCTATCGACTTCCTTATCGAGAAGTCGGCTAACCGTGAGAATATTGAGCTTGATTTCTTTGGCGGCGAACCGCTTATGGCTTGGGATACCGTCGTCGAAACGGTGAATTATGCGCGTTCCATTGAGAAGCAGCATAATAAGAATTTCCGTTTTACCATTACGACTAACGGCGTGTTGCTTGACGACGAGAAGATCGACTACATAAACCGCGAAATGGTTAACGTTGTGCTGTCGCTGGACGGCCGGCGCGAGACTACCGACCGTATCCGCAAGACGCTCAACGGAAAGAGCGCGTATGACGTTATCGTGCCGAAATTTCAGAAATTGGTGGCTCAGCGCGGCGACAAGGATTTCTATGTCCGCGCTACATTCACGAAATACAACCTCGACTTTACCGAAGACGTACTGCATCTGCGTGATTTGGGATTTGAACAGCTCTCCGCCGAGCCCGTCGTTACCGACGAAAAGGAGCCGTATGCGCTCACCGAAGAGGACCTGCCGCGCATTTTCGAGGAATACGACCGTCTGTGCGAGCTTATGGCAAACCGGACTGAGAAAAAGTTCAACTTTTTCCACTTTATGGTCGACCTCGATCAGGGACCGTGCGCGATAAAAAGACTGCGCGGATGCGGGTGCGGAAACGATTATGTAGCTGTTGACCCTCACGGAGACATTTACCCGTGTCACCAGTTTGTGGGAATAGACAAGTGGAAAATGGGCAACCTAAACGATGGCACGTTCAACGACGAGATCAAAACCTATTTTGCGAAAACACACCTTTACTCCAAGGGCGGCTGTGCGGACTGCTGGGCGAAATTCTACTGCTCGGGCGGCTGCAACGCGAACTCGTTCATATACGAGGGCGACTGCCGCAAGCCGCACAAGCTCTCCTGCGAGCTGCAAAGAAAACGGCTGGAATGCGCGCTGGCGCTGGCGGTGGACAAGGTCGTCAAACAAGGGAACAGTGATGTAAATTAGAATTTATCGCAATAATTTACTCCCACTTATGTTATAAAAACCATCATTGTGTTTTAATTATTTATTCAAAATAACTTCACGCATTATACACAATAGGGATTTATAATTTAGACATAACAGAAAGTCAACAGAATAGTCTGTTTTATAGGAGGAATTATTATGAATGACTTTAACGAATTTGACAATGTACAGAAATTTTCCACCGAGAATACACAGCCGGAGGTTCAGGCAGTGCCCGTTCAGCCTGTTCAGCCCGTTCGCCCCGCCAAAAAGCACAAAGGCGCTACGCTCAAGGTTATGGCGATGATAGCTGCGGTTGCTATCATCGGAGGCGGCGCGGGGTTTGGCGGCGCGTATATCGCAGGCAAGTCCATGAATTCCGCGGTAGTTTCGGGCAGCAATGATCGCGGCAATTCAAGCGACCACATCTCCCCCGTAAATTCGGACAATATCAACTCGGCACCTACGCTGAGCGAGCTTCAGCAAGACGTTGCCATAAAGCACAACATCAGCGACGAGGTCGAGTACAACTCCGACGGAACATATATGTATACCAGAGATCTGGTAAAGGCAGTTCAGGACAGCATCGTATACATCGAGGTGTTTGTTAATTCGCGCGGCAAGAGTACGCTCTACGGCTCGGCGAGCGGCATCATCATCTCCAAGGACGGTTATATCGTGACAAATAACCACGTTGTCGAGGATGCCGATTCGTACACCGTTAAGGTCAACAATACCGACCCGAAAACGGGAATCTCCGCATCCGAGACTTACGACGCGGAGCTTGTCGGTTCGGATGCGGACACCGATCTCGCGGTGCTGAAGATCAAGGCTAACGATCTCCCCGCGGCAGTTCTCGGAGACTCCAATCAGCTCCACCTTGGCGATGACGTAATCGCGATAGGAAATCCTCTCGGTCTTGAGACCTCCGTCTCCAAGGGTGTTGTTTCGGGTCTTAACCGCCAGATATCTGACAGCGCGCGCGGACTGTCCTCTATCCAGACCGACGCGGGCATCAACAGCGGTAACTCGGGCGGCGCACTGTTCAATATGTATGGAGAGGTTGTCGGTGTTGTAAACTCCAAATACGTGTACGACTATGCGGAGAGCCTTGGCTTTGCGATAACGATCAACGAAGCCCGCGATGTTATTGATGATCTCATCTCAAAGGGCTATGTTTCGGGACGCGCAGTGCTTGGCATATCCTATAATCCTATCAACGAGTATACGGCTTCGTTCCGCGGAATGACGGCGGGTCTGCTTGTAGCGGAAATAAATCAGGATATGGCAGTTGCGAAGAGCGGTCTTATTGTCGGCGATACGATTACCGAGATTGACGGCGAATACGTGTTTGACGATGACGGCAACACCACGACTATCAGCGAGATACTTGCGGGCAAAAAGCCCGGCGATACCATTACCGTAACGGTTGCAAGAGCGGATTCTCTCGGAAGAGTAAGAAAAATGGATATCGAGGTCGAGCTTTCCGAATACCGCGGCAACTGATACCTTTAAATGAAAATTTATAATAAAACTCGGCAGTGTGTGTCACTTCCGAGTTTTTTATTTCATTACAGAAAAATATGACAAATGTCACAGTGAAAATCTATCAAAAGTCACTTGCCCGCTCGGTGTGGATATGATATACTTATATACGGAAAGGCGGTAGAGCAATGAAAGAATTTTTGAGCGTACAAAATCTTGTAAAGAATTACGGAGACTTCTGCGCGGTCGACGACCTGAGCTTTTCGGTCGGCGAGCGCGAGATATTCGGACTTCTCGGTCCCAACGGCGCGGGAAAATCCACCACCATGAACGTTATAACGTCGCTTTGCGATTTTGGCAAAGGCAGCGTCACGGTGGACGGAATGGATATTGTAAAGGATAAAGAAAAGGTACGGCGGTTTATCGGTATGGTGCCGCAGGAAATAGCGCTGTATCCGTTTTTGAACGCGGAGGAAAACGTAAAATTTTTTGCCTCGTTGTACGGATTAAAGGGCAAGGAACTGAATTCGGCGGCGCGCGAGGCTCTCGAATTCGTAGGTCTGTCCGACCGCGCGAAGATGAAACCGAAAAAGATGTCGGGCGGTATGAAGCGGCGCTTGAATATCGCGTGCGGAATAGCACACCACCCCAAGCTGATAATAATGGACGAACCCACGGTAGGCGTTGACGCGCAGTCGCGCGAGCACATCCTTGGCTCAATAAAGACCCTTCGCGAGCGCGGCGCAACCGTAATTTATACTTCTCATTACATGAACGAGGTTGAGGATATCTGCGACAGGATAGCGATAATCGACCACGGAAAATTTGTCGCGTGCGGCACGGAGCAGGAGCTTATCTCGATGGTAAGCGACAGCAAGGCGCTGAAGATATCCACTGAGGTAAGGGCGAACTTTCCTGCCGACGATTTGATAAGCGAGTTTTCAATGCTCCCCAACGTGAAAAAGGCACGTATCGACAATGGCGAGATCATTCTCGAGATCAACGCGTCGTGCAAGGACTTCACGCTTTTTCTTGAGCATATCCAAAAGCGCGGACTGCCAATCTGCGGTATAACCTCCGAGTCCATGAACCTCGAAGACGTGTTTATTGCTCTGACGGGCAGAGAACTGAGGTAGTGTTTGAATTAAATTTTCAAACCTCAGGTTTTGCGCTTTTTGGACTTCGTCCAAAATTTTGCTGCGCAAAACCACACAAAACGCGAAAGGAGATGTGCTCCCTGCGGGAGCATGATTAAAAATATGCTGCATGTAATTTTAAACGAGATACGCTCCTGTTTCCGCAACGGCTCGACGTTGTTTTTCAGTATTCTGTTCCCAAGCCTCTGCACTTTTTTCCTCGGTACTCTGCTCGAAAGCATTGAAGTCGCGGATAGCGTTGTCGGCAAACTGAATATCGCGTACTGCATTGAAACAAGCGATTATTATTCCGCGGACGCTTTCGAGGAATTTATTCTCGCACTCGACGAGGAAGAGGTCGTCAGCGCCGAGAAGATAACCGCAGACGAGCTTGAGAGAGCTGCCGAAAAATATTCCGCCGCAGTGAAATTAAACGGTTCGGAGATAACGATCTACAACGGCACCAGCGCCGTACAGAACCGCACGGTAAAAGCGCTGATCGACGGTTACAACCAGACCGCGGCGGCATATATGTCGGTCGTTGAAACAAACCCGCAGGCTCTTATGGGTACAGAGCTGCCGGAGGATAATTACGTTCAGCCGCACGATTTCGGCAGAACGCGCACCATGATGGACTATTACGCGGTCGCGATGACGGTGGTGATCGTGTTTTTCGGCTCGTGCATTGCGGGCGCGTCGGCGTACAGCGATGAATACGCCAACAGTACCATACTCCGTCTAAATTCCGCTCCGATAAGCAAAACAGCCGTCTACTTCGGAAAAATACTTGGCTATCTGCCGCTTGTGCTGGTGCAGGTCGGTACGGTAATGGTTGCCAGCACTCTGTTTTTCGGTGCGCATTATTGCAATGATCTTGACGGAAATCTGATGCTTTTCACAATGTTCGTATGTTCGTCATTGGCATTGCTGGCAGTCGGTGTACTGTTAAATCTCCTTTTTGAAAAAATGCAGCCGTGGGCTGTTCTTATGCCGCTTCTGTGGGTAATGCTCTTCTTTTCGGGAGTATTTCAAAAGGACATCGAAATCAAGGGAGTATCCGATTATTTCCCGTCGCGGATAATTCTTGACGCGGCGTTTGATCTTACGGTATTTTCAAGGAACGGTAAAGCGTTAAACGTTACCGTATGGTCGATCATAATATTCGCGGCGCTGATAATTCTCGGCTGTATCAAAGTTAATTCAAGGAGAAAGAACACATGAGAAAAATATTATTGATATTTCAAAACAGCATTCTCCGAAACAAGCTTGCGATAGCTCTAGCGATATCCGCTGCCGCGCTTATGAGCTTTATCTTCTACGGAAAAACGAACGCCGACGCCGGAGTTTATACGGAGGATACGGTAAGCGTCGGAATTGTTGACAGCGATAACAGCGCGCTTTCAGAGAACCTCGGAAAATATTTCACGGATTCCCTCGGAATGGAGGCAATTTACGAAAATTACGATATTTTGTCTACCCGCTTGATTGACAGACAAATTTCTGCTATAATAGAAGTACCGCGGGGATTTGAAAGCTCGGCGATAAGCGGCACTCCCGAAAAGCTCGAAATAACCACCCTCGACGACTACGCGAATTCCGCCTTTATCGAGGCTTATATAAACTCTTATATGCGCGGGGTTTCGGTGATATCGCAGGCAGCCGACAATAATGCGGAGACGTTCTCAAAAATGCTCTCCTCGCAGAAAGCGCCGAATACGGTAACGCTTGCCGAAGCAAACTCGCAAACCGATAAACGCGTAAAGACCGCAGACGCTTATGATCTGTCGGTCGGCTTTATGCTGATGGTGATCTCGGGAATAACCGTTTTCATCTCCAATCAGATACTTGTCGACAGGCAGCTTGGCACACTTGACCGAATGAAATGCTCGTCGCTGAAGTCGTCCGAATACGTTATCGGGATAAGCCTGTTCGGGGTGCTTTGCTGTACGGCGGCAAATCTGCTGTTCAATCTGTTCGCGTATTCGATAGGCGGAGAAATGCCCGTGCCGCTTTGGATAGCGCTCGGGGCAAACGAGCTGTTTATGCTGTTCTCGGTGGGGCTTGCAATGCTGTTCGCGCTGCTGGTGAACGATCAGCGCTCGCTTATGACTATCGGCGTAGGCTATGCGACCATCGGTAGTATGCTGGGCGGCGCATGGTTTCCGATAGAGCTGGAGCTTGGATTTGTCAGCAACATAGCGAAGATATTCCCGCAGTACTGGCTTATGGACTTATTGAGAAAATACCCCGACGATCCTAATTTCAACGTCCTGCCAAACGTCTGCATACTCGCACTGTCGTCAGTTCTGGTGTATCTCGTTTCTGCGGTGATTTTCACTAGGAAGAACGCTTGATACATTTATGTTCATTCAACCTAACGGTCTACAGGAATGAAAAAAAAGATATAAGAAACCTGAATGGGATCAAAAAAATGAATAAAAACACATTATATCTGACGCTTAAGACCGCCGCACTGGCGGCGGTCACGGCAAAAAATATTACGGCGAATGTGGACGGCTTTACGATCGTTTCCGCACTCGCCTTTTGCTGTTTGTTCGTGGCCGACTATCTTATAAACAGGCTCTGCCACGCAAAGGGAATTTGGCTGATATGCGCTCCGATAGGCATTGTCGGGTGCTTTGTGTGCGGCGCGGGAGAGTATTTTCCTCTTCTGATAATGCTGATGTTCGAGCTGGTGGATTATCTTGAAGCAAATGAATATTTTTACGGGATATCGGCAGCGGCAGAGGCGTTAGCAGCGCTTATCTTCGCGCCAGATCGATATGCGCTTATCGTTGCGGTCGTGCTGACGGCGGTGGGAATATTCGCGCGTATCGCCGTTGAGCGTGTGGAATATTTCCGCGAATTATCCGAAAAACAGCGGAATACTATTGCTGCGCAGAAAGACAGAATAAACAAAATGCGCAAGTGGTCGGCAACCCTCCGCGAGACCGCCGCTTTAGAGGAGCGCAGCCGCTTTTCCACACGAATTCACGACAAGCTTGGGCACGGCGTTTCGGGGAGCATAATACTGCTGGAGGGCGCGAAATTAAATCTTAAAACCAATCCCGAGCAAGCCGAAAAATCGCTCGGCGCGGCAATTGAAAATCTTCGCGGCAGCGTCGACAGTATTCGCGAAGCACTTCACGAGGAACGCCCGAAACGCGGCACGGCAAGCGCAGCGGAGTTTAAAGAATTACTGGAGCGCTTTTCGTTAAATTATGAAATAAAAACGATGTTTTCAATCGAAGGGGATACCGAAAAGATTTCTCCACCGATCTGGAACTGCCTTAAAGATAATTTAGCAGAAGCGCTGACCAACACGATAAAGCACTCAAACGCGAGTGAATTCTCGCTGAAAATACTTATTTACGATAAAATGATCCGCGCGGAATTTTCCGATAACGGCAGCGGAGGAAGCGGCTTTTCAAAAGGCATGGGGCTTGACGGAGTGGAAGACAGAGTTACTGTGTGCGGCGGAAAATGCCTGTTCCAACGCGGCATGACGGGCTTTAAAATAATCAACATTTTCGGGGTGAATTATGATAAAGGTACTGATAGCGGACGATGATATTATAGTGCGGGAGGGGTTAAAGCTGATTATTTCCTCACAGGAGGATATGTGCGTATGCGGCGAAGCAGAAAACGGAAACGCAGCGCTGGAACTTGTGCGTGAACTTCGCCCAGACGTCGCGCTTCTTGATATTCGTATGCCCCAATGCGACGGTATAACGGCAGCGGAGAATATGCTCGCAGAGGAGCTTTGCGCTCCCCTGCTGCTCACCACATTCGACGAGGAGGATTTCATTCTCCGCGCATTGAAAAGCGAGATATGCGGCTATATTCTCAAAAATTCCCCCGCCGAGAGAATTATCGGCGCGATACGTACCGTAAAAGCGGGCGGCACGGTATTTCAGGAGGATATACTGAAATATGTCCGCGAAAAGATAAGTCCGAAAAACGGCGGCAAGATATTTTCGGAGCTTACTCCCCGCGAAATCGAGGTGGTGCGGCTTATCGCCGACGGACTGTCAAATCAACAGATCGCAGAAGAATTGTTCCTCTCCAACGGCACGGTGCGCAATCATATCAGTACAATACTCGAAAAAACGGGTCTTGAGCACCGAACTCAAATCGCGGTGATGTGGCTGAGAAAATAAACACTCTGTCACGCTCCCGACGCAGATGCTGTTGCTTGGGAATTCGTCATATGCAGATACCTGTGCGCAAAAGGCATAAATCCGAAATTCATCTATGCGGGAAAAATGAGATATCAAATCCGAATATGGTTCTGATGGTCAAAAAGCGGAAACCAAAACACCGCACGATAATGTGCGGTGTTCTCTGAAAAACATTTTATTACTTCTCTGCAAGCAGCTTTTCAACGCTCGCCAGTCTTACGCAGATGCAGAACAGCACCATAGCCTGGAGCAGCTCTCCGACAGACGGATAAGTCGGCGCAATCCTGATATTGCTGTCGTTGGGATCCTTTCCGTAGGGGAATGTCGCGCCCGCACCCGTCAGCACTACGCCGCCCTCTTTCGCAAGCGCCACAATACGCTTTGCGCACCCGGGCAACGAATCAAACGAGATAAAGTAGCCGCCCTTGGGGTTAGTCCACTTGCCTATTCCAAGCGGCTCGATTTCCTTTTCAAGCATATACAGCACCACCTCAAACTTCGGGTAAATGATCGCCGCGTGGTGGCGCATATGCTCTGTAACACCCTCGAAATTTTTGAAATACTTCGCATGGCGGAGCTGATTAAGCTTGTCAAAGCCGATTGTCTGGAATGCCATCTGCTTCTTTATAAAGTCGATATTGTCTTTAGACGCACAGATGACAGCGAGACCGCCGCCCGGGAAGGATATCTTGGAGGTCGACGAAAACTCGAAAACCATATTCGGATTGCCTGCCTTCTTGCACTCCTCAATGATATTCAGCAGGTGAGCATGGTCGTTGGTAAGGTGGTGAACACAATACGCGTTATCCCAGAAGATTCGGAAATCCTTAGCCGCGGGCTTGAGGTTTGCGAAACGGCGTACTACCTCTTCGGAGTATGTAATACCCGTAGGGTTGGAGTACATTGGTACGCACCAGATACCCTTGATAGCCTCATCGGACGCGACAAGACGCTCTACCTCGTCCATATCGGGCCCGTCCTCCTTGTATGGCACAGTTATCATCTCGATACCCAGCGCCTCGCACATCGCAAAGTGTCTGTCGTAGCCGGGAGCGGGGCAGAGAAACTTTACGCTGTCATACTTGCACCACGGCTTTTCGCTGTCGAGCACGCCGAGCTGCATAGCGCGGATTATCGTATCGTACATCATCTGTAAACTTGAGTTGCCGCCGACTATAATCTCGTCCGCGCCTACGCCGAGCATTTCCATAAACAGCTCCTTAGCCTCGGGTATACCGTCCAGTACGCCGTAGGAACGGCAGTCCGCGCCGCTCTTGGATTTATAGTCGCCGTCCAGACAGTGCAGCAGCATATTAATCGACAGATCAAGCTGCTCGGGTGCAGGAACGCCGCGCGCCATTGTCAGGTTCAGACCCTTTTTCTTAAATTCCTCGTATTGCTCCTCAAGCGCCGCCTTTTCGGCAGTCAGCTCGTCTTTGTTCATTTCCGTATAAAGCATGATCAAACTTTCCTTTCCGAAAATATATTTTTATATTGTCTAAACTATCTTTAAACACCGTTATTATTATAACATACTTCAAAATTTTTTGCAAGTGATTTTTAAAATTCCTGCAAAAAATTGTCAGAAACAGCAAAAAACCGTTATTTTCTCACAGGTTTTTGCGGATTTTGGCGATAAAACATTTACTATCGGAGCGAATACCCATACTTGAAACAAAAAGTGCTCCCGTTACAATCCGCTAAAACGGAACAAAACGGAAGCACGGAAACACTTTATTATCACAAAACCCCACAGCTTTTACACGAACTCGTCTCCGAAATCATCAGCATCACTGTTGTAAACTATCTCACGCAGTCTATACAGCTCAATCATATTATTGATGCGCTTCTTTACAAAGTTGATATTGAACGGTTTGGAGATAACGTCCTCCGCGCCAAGGTCAAACGCCTTTGTAAGAGACTTCGTAGACGTATCCGCGCTGATAATGAACACGGGCACTACCTCGACATACCTATTTTTGTGGAAATAATCCAACAGTCCGAAACCGTCCATTACGGGCATCATAATATCGGACAACACGCAGCATATCTCATCCTTATGCTTTTCATATTCCTCAATAGCCTTAAAGCCGTTTTCTGCTTCGATAATGTTTTTATCGGAGAACATATCACTGAGCATAAGCCTGTTGAATTCGTAATCATCGACAATTAAAATAGTGTTCTTCTCTGCCATTGTTGACCTCCAAAAAAAATACATTTGCGGCAATCCACAGCAAAACTTTATCGTTTATCTTATTTTATATATACATTTTACCACATTTTTTATAAAAAGTCAAGGGCAGATTGTAAGAAATGTAAAATTTCCCCTTGTAAAATGAAAAATGTTGTGCTATAATAATAGTTGGTGCAATAATGAAATCTTACACAATGTGTACACACTACAAGTTTTGCAATACCGGAAATGTTTGTGTGTAGCGCAACTAACTGAAGCGAGCACGAACATTGCCATCGTAATAGGGCAAATGCTATGTGTCTGCCCGGTGTGAAACTTGCGTTTTAGATAGGGGGGAACTATGAGCAACACAAAAACTATTGCCGATAACCGTCAGGTCCGCCACGAATATTTTATTATAGAGAGCTACGAAGCCGGCATTGAGCTGTTTGGCACGGAGGTAAAGTCTATTCGCGCGGGCGGCGTAAATCTCAAGGATTCGTGGATATCTATTGACAACGGCGAAGCGTTTATCCGCGGAATGCATATAGCGCCTTACGAAAAAGGCAACATATTCAACCGCGACCCGTACAGAGTACGCAAGCTACTGCTACACAAAAAGGAGATAATGAGGCTCTTCGGGCAGGTCAAGCAGGGCGGCTATACGCTTATCCCCGTGTCTATGTATTTCAAGGACAGCAGGGTTAAGATACAGGTCGGGCTGTGCAAGGGCAAAAAGCTCCACGACAAGCGTCAGGATATGGCAAAGCGTGACGCGGGCCGCGAGATCGAACGTGCGCTCAAGGAGCGCAGCCGCTGATCCGAGAAAATCGGCATTGCCGTTTGCACACAATTCACAAAGTGAATTCGCCGTCCGCGTATGCGGGCGGCGGTTTTGCCGCAATCGACAACCGTCAGTGAACATCGGCTCGTTCGCGAAAAAATTTAAGGATTATTTAATAATTTACGTGCTATAATGAGATCACAACAACGAAAGGAGCGGTAGAATGTACCTGCGAATACTGAAAAAAGACCTTAAACGCAAGAAAACCATGAACGTTATACTGCTGATATTTGTGATCTTAGCGGCGACGTTCATAGCAAGCAGCGCGAACAACCTCACCACAGTGAGCAGCGCGCTGGACAATTTCTTTGAAAAGGCAGAGGTTCCCGATTACTGGTTCGCTTCGACGAACGACGCGGACGTCGGGCGGTTCGAGGATTTCGCCGAGGAGAACGGCTACGACTACAACATATCGCGGCTTATTCAGATAGAGCCGAGAAATATTTTGGTCGAGGACGAAAAGCTGGAATACAGCAATACTATGTGCCTGTCGACGCTCGGCGGAATAAAGATATTTGACAAAAACAACGAGGAGATCACCCACATCAACGACGGAGAGCTGTACGTTACCAACCACATCTTCACCTCAACGGAGAACGATTTTCACGTTGGCGGGAAAATATTTATAAGCCAGAACGGCGTCGAAAAGGAGTTTACGATCAATGGCTACACAAAGGACGCACTTTTCGGCACGGCAATGGTTGGAATGTCAAGATTTCTCATAAGCGATAACGACGCGGCACTGTTTGACAATGAAAACGCGGCGGTGTGCAGTTCGGTCGAGGTACACACCGACGACGCGGATTATCTTGATAAGTTCAACGTGTTGGGCTTGAATACCATAATGGCGATAGACCGTTCGATGTTTAAAATGACATATCTTATGGAAATACTTATCGCGGGCATATTGCTTGTGGTGAGCGTTTGCCTGATACTTATCTCAATGGTGATACTGAGGTTTATCATCAATTTCACGATAACCGAGGAGTTCCGCGAGATAGGCGTTATGAAAGCTATAGGTATCAAAAACTTCACTATCCGCGGACTGTATATCGCGAAATATTTTGCCATCGCCGTTATCGGCACGGTGGTCGGGCTTTGTATCAGCTTCCCGCTGAGCCGGCTGATGATAAGCGGAGTTTCGCAGAAGATAGTTATTTCAAGCGGCGATAATTACCTTATAAATATCGGCGCGGCAATTCTGGCAAGTGTGATCGTCGTACTGTTCAGCTACATGTGTACGCGGAAAATACGCAAGTTCTCCCCTATCGACGCTATACGAAGCGGCGAAACGGGCGAGCGCTACAAGAAAAAAGGTATACTTCGGCTCGGAAAGTCGCATATGCCGACCGTGCCCTTTATGGCGCTGAACGATATTTTCAGCGGCTTTAAAAGCTATGTCTCGATGATAATCATCTTTATTCTCGGAACACTTCTTGTTATTATCCCCGTGAACACGATAAACACTCTGCGCTCCGACAGACTGATAACGATATTCAATATGGTCGAAAGTGATCACATTATTTCTCAGGAGCTGCTGTTCAATCCCAACGAGGACAACAAGGCAATGGTGGAGCGCAAGTTCGCCGAGGTACGGGAGATGTTCGCCGAAAACGGTATCGACGTTGACGTGTTCCAAGAGATTATGTTCCGTTCAAACATCAGTAAAGGCGAAAAGCGTACAAATTCTATTTCGTTCCAGGGAATGGGCGGAGTGACTGCGGATATGTACACCTATCTTGAGGGAACGCCGCCGCAGAATGTTCACGAGGTCGCGCTGACGCATCTTACCGCGGGACAGATAGGCGCGGAGATAGGCGACGATGTGGAGATTAAGATAGGCGATGACACAAGGACGTACACCGTAACCGCGATAAATCAGAGTATGAATAATATGGGAGAGGGCGTGCGGTTTTATCAGGACGCGGAGCTTGACTACAATTACGCGGCGGGCAGTTTCGGAATTCAGGTGAACTACAAGGATAATCCCGATAAAAACGCACTTGCCGAGCGCAAGGCTCTGCTCGAAAAGCTGTATCCCGACACTAAAGTCTACACTCCCGGTGAGTATATCGGCTATATGATAGGTAACGTTGCCGATCAGCTCGACGGAATGAAGATACTTATTTTAAGCATAATTCTCGGGATAAACGCGCTTGTTGCCATGCTTATGGTAAAGAGCTTTATCACCAAGGAAAAGAGCGAGATAGCGCTACTGAAGGCGATGGGTTTCAAAAACAACGCGCTGACGCTTTGGCAGACCTTACGTATAGGAATAGTGCTGCTGGTTTCCGTGCTTACGGGAGCATTGCTCTCTTCCCCGCTGTCGCCGCTGATAATCACACCGATTTTCAGAATGCTGGGCGCGTACAGCATTGAATACGAGATTCGCGCGGCAGAGGTCTATGTGGCTTTACCGCTGATAATGCTCGGCGTTACAGCGCTCGCGGCGTTTATCTCGGCGCAGGGATTGAGGAAAATATCTTCCTCGCAGATATCAAATAACGAGTAAGGGGGATCATTACAATGACGAATATATTAGAGGTCAAAGACCTTTGCAAGACTTATGTTATTAACAAACGGCAGAACAACGTCCTTAAGAACGTGAACTTCCACATCTCCGAGGGCGAAATGGTGGCGGTCATGGGTCCGTCGGGCTCGGGAAAATCAACGCTGCTGTATGCGGTCTCGGGAATGGACAACATCACCGCAGGCGAGGTGAATTTCAACGGGCGCAATATCGCAAAAATGAACGCGAAAGAGCTTGCCGGCCTTCGGCTTGACGAAATGGGATTTATTTTTCAGCAGATGTATATGCTGAAAAATCTCTCGGTGCTCGATAATATAATACTGCCCGCCTGCCAGTCCGTCAAGATAAAGGAATCGCGCAGAGAGACCGTAGAGCGCGGTTACGAGCTTATGCGCAAGCTCGGTATTATTGAGGTAGTCGATAATGATATTAACGAGGTCTCGGGAGGACAATTGCAGCGCGCGTGTATCTGCCGCAGCATGATAAACAAGCCGAAGATGATCTTTGCCGACGAGCCTACCGGCGCGCTCAACCGCACTTCCTCCGACGAGGTAATGGAGGAGCTTGCCAAGCTTAACGCCGAGGGTACAACCATAATGCTGGTAACTCATGACGTAAAGGTCGCAGCAAAATGCACACGCATTTTATATATTGTCGACGGGAATATTCAAGGCGAGTACAAGCTCGAAAAGTACGACAAAACCAAGCTCCGTGATCGCGAGCGCGCACTCAACGGCTGGCTTATGGAAATGGGCTGGTGATATTGACAAGCCGCAGCGGATATGATATAATTTAGGCAGCGTTTGTGAATTATAGCTGAGAAGTATGTCAAAAAATGGGCAGATATTGAGTTTATGCATATGAAAACCCGTGATCAAAAGAGAGGATTTGAATGACAGATATTCTGATCGTTGAGGATAACAAAGAGTTGGCAGGTGTGCTGTGTGATTTTCTGCGCGCGGAAAATTACACGGTATCCGTTGCCGAAAATGCGGAAAAGAGCCTCGCACTGTACGAAAAATACGGTGCGAGGCTTATAGTGCTTGATTTGATGCTGCCGGATAAGGACGGTTTTTATATTCTCGAAAAAATTCGAGAGGAGAGCAACACGCCGATACTGATAGTCAGCGCAAAAACGAACAAGGACGACAAGCTTCTCGGGCTTGATCTCGGCGCGGACGATTATATAGAAAAGCCGTATGATATTGATATTATGCTTGCGAAAATACGAGGGATATTCAAACGGCGATATGCGCTCGACGAGATGACCGACGGCGATATCCGTATAAACAATGTCAGCCGAACCGTGTTCAAAAATAACATTCCGCTTGAAATGACCACCAAGGAATTTGAGCTGCTGGTGCTGCTTATCGAGAACAAGGGACGGACCCTTTCAAAGGAATACATCTTCAACACGATATGGGGCAGCGACAGCTATTCCGAGCAGCAGACGCTCACCGTACACATCAAGTGGCTGAGGCAAAAAATCGAGGAAGACCCGAAATGTCCGCGGAGAATTTTAACGGTCTGGGGAGTGGGGTATAAGTATTTATGAGAGCGTGGAGAAAATTTTTCACGTTGGTTATCGTGCTTGTTGCGGCGGTTTTTATTGCGGCTAATTGGCTGCTGCATTATCTAAACATACCAGAAAACGGCAGACCGCACCGCGTTGAAATAAACAGGCTTGCGCTGCAAATAGAGCTAAACGGGTTTAAAAATGTCGATCTGTCGGAATGTGAATTCGTATATAATATCTCGGAATTCGGCGCGGATTTTTATGATACCGCAGGCGACTATTTGATACGCGAGATAAACGGCGAATTGTACCGCTTTGATTACAGAAAGAAAAACAGTCCGGTAAACGCTCAAGCAGCCATTACGGTTAACGTGATCTTGGCAGTGATGACAGCGGTAGTTTTCGGGATTTTACTTTTTGTGCGTGGGAAAATAATTCGACCGTTTGAACGCCTTACTAACGTTCCCTATGAGCTCTCAAAAGGCAACCTCACACCGCCCGTCAAGGAAAACAAAAGCCGATTTTTCGGTAAGTTTCTATGGGGTCTTGATCTTCTACGAGAGAATATCGAGCAGCAAAAGCAACGCGAGCTGGAACTTCAAAAAGAAAAAAAAACGCTTCTGCTGTCGCTTTCTCACGACATCAAAACGCCGCTATCCGCGATAAAATTATACTCAAAGGCACTGTCGAAAGACCTCTATCCCGACAAGGAAAAGCAGCGCGAGATAGCCGAGAGCATCAACGAAAAGGCGGACGAGATCGAGCGATATGTCACGCAAATAATCACCGCCTCACGCGAGGATTTCCTGAGTCTTGACTTGGAAAACGGCGAGTTTTATCTTTCGGAATTGGTACAAAATATCGCGGACTATTACATCGAAAAACTGAAGCTTGTAAAAACAGAGTTAGTCATTGGGAAATATAAAAACTATCTGCTTTTCGGTGACTTGAACCGCGCCGAGGAGGTATTGCAGAACGTTATAGAAAACGCGTTAAAATACGGCAACGGAAAGCGCGTTGATCTGCTGTTCCCCGACAATGACGAGGGGGTTCTGATAACTGTTCGAAACAGCGGATGCACACTCAACAATTACGAGCTTCCGCATATTTTCGAGAGCTTTTGGCGCGGCGCAAATTCCGAAAACATTCGCGGAAGCGGTTTGGGATTGTATATCTGCCGGAAGCTTATGCACAAAATGAACGGCGAGATATTCGCGGAGATAAACGGCGAATTTATCTCGGTGACAGCGGTCTTCAGCAGAGCATAAAACCAAAACCGCAGTCATTTAGGCTGCGGTTTATTATAAATATTACTCAAGACCCAGCATCTCATAATATGAAAAAACGGTCAGCGCTCTTGCGAATTCAGTTTCGGTAAGATTTGCCGAAACGGAGGACTTATCAACGGCGATTGTCCTGCTGTTTCCGTGAAGATCGAAAAAGTTATCCGAAAATACGCAGTCAGCTGTTTTAAGATCGAGCCACACGCCCTTCGCGAACGCTTCCGAATTTATGGTGATCTCGAACCGCTCTCCGCAGTCCTTAACGAAAAACATCAGCTGCGGATCGACAAACTTGAACTGCTTCGGGCGAACGGGCATACAAGTATTGGCGCTGAGCGTTTCGCCGTTTTCGATAAGACTGAACTCGATATAGGAGCTTTTTTTATCGGATGATGAGATCCCTGTTTCGTCAGGTGTGAGCGTCAGGAAATACTCGGCGGAAAGCGGCTTTACCGTGACTGTTTTGCTGCCCTGCACTATGATCTCGCCCGTGTTTTTGCGTGAACGCCAGCTTATCTCCGCAATAAATTCCTCTTGTCTTTCCGAGGAAACATTCAGCCGTATGCGCTCAGGGTTGTGGTCGTCGGCAGATAGGAGTACTGGAGCGTAGAACTTTTTCGCAATGTAATGCAAAGCCTTGCGGCGGTGGAAGTAATCAAGCGAAGCCCACGAAATAACGGGGTTGGAGTCGTTCACCTGCCAATAGAGTGAACCCATGCACACTCCCCTGCTGCGACGCATATTCTCGACGTTAATGCGTATCGCGTCTGCCTGTACCATCTGGGTTGCGTAGATTAGCCCCTCGAAATCGTATGGGTAATGCGACATCTGAGCGAGATAGTACATTATCTTCTCCGTGCCCTGATCGCACTTCTGATGCGCCTCCATTACAGGCGCGCAGAGATTGAGGTCATGCGGCTCGGAAAAGCTTTTTACCGTTTTTATCGACGGCACGGACTCAAACCCGAATTCGGAGCAGAAACGGAAAATGTGGTTATAGTAGTCTTCGAAAGGCTTTAGACTGTGCCATACCGCCCAGTAATGCTGATCTCCGCGGTGTTCGTCACTGCTGCCGTCAAATCCGCCCCCCGATGACGGAGACGAGCACCAATAAAACGTTCCGGGATCGTATTCTTTGAGAACCTCGGGAATTACCTGTTCGAAAAGGCGAAGATAATCCTCCTTGTAGCGGTGCTGATCCTCCGGAAGCCCCCAGCCCTCCCACATACTCTCGACCTCGTTGTTGCCGCACCACATAGCCAGCGAGGGGTGATTTCGGATACGTTTGGCGTTGTCTGCGATCTCCGCGCGGACGGTATCGCAGAACTCCTCGTCCGCCTTGTACGCCGAGCACGCGAACATACAATCCTGCCACACCAGCAAGCCCATTTGGTCGCACAGCTCGTAGAACCAATCGTCGGGATAAATTCCGCCGCCCCACACGCGTATCATATTGTAATTCGCGTCACAGCAAGCGTTCAGCAGCCTTTCGGTAAGCTGTGCGCTTCTTCGCGGCAATATCTGATCCTCGGGAATATAGTTCGCGCCCATCGCAAATATTTTCAAGCCGTTTACGGTAAACGCGAATTCCTCACCGTTGTCCGAGCCGTCCGCTTTGGTGAGCTTACCGCGGCTTACCGTAACGGTGCGCAGACCTATTTTCATTTCGCGCTCGTCAAGCGTTTCACCGTTTTCGTTGACCAGACGCAGCGAAAGCCCGTAAAGCGGCTGCTCACCATAGCCGCGCGGAAACCACAGCTTCGCGTGAGCGACTATCATGTGCAGAGTTTTCTTTCCGCCGATATTGTTGCCCGCCATGACCTGACAGCCGTCGGGCGCAGTAAGCTCCGCCTTGATGTAAAGCCCGTCCGGGACCGCGAACGATGTTTCCACATCAATATCAAGCTCGATGATATCCTCGGAGATCCTTTCGTGGTTCTGACGGATGTACACATTGTCTATCAGTCCTCCACGCACGCCGATAAGCTCCACATCGCGCCATATTCCCATATCTGGTAGCATGGGACCCCAATCCCAGCCGAACATATAATGCGCCTTGCGAATATGCGGATAGCCCGCCATTGTTGACGCTACGCCCCAAATGGGCGTTTCGGCGTTTTTTTCCGCTATATACTTGGTCGGCGAGGCGATTTTCACGGTAAGCGTATTGCCATGTGCGTGTACAAGCTCCGTGATATCGCAGGTGTACTCGCGGTGCATATTGTTGGTAGTGAATATCGGCGAACCGTTGAGTGATACACCGGACAGCGTGTCGATACCGTAAAACCGCAGTAGTACCTTATCCGCGCCTAGCAATTCCTCATCAAGATCAAATTCGCGTTCGTAGGTTACTCCCTCATCAAATATCGGCAATGTCTTGTACTCGTTGTCACGGTAATAAGGGTCGTCAATAAGCCCCTCATCAAGTAGCGAGCCGCACAATGACCCGGGAACGTTTGCCGATATATCATACCTGCTGTTGAACAGCCGCCATTTTCCGTTTAATGACTGCTTCATAATATCCTCCGAAAAAATAAATTTCTTATAGTATAATATAATCGAGGTGATTTGTCAAGAGAAAAATGAAAAAACATTGCGCCTCCGATTGCAGAAGGCGCAATGCTTTTTATTCGGCGGAGAACGTGTAAGTCGTGGTGTATCGGTACTCCTCGCCAGCCTTGAGCACGCAGCTTCCGAACTGCGGCTTATTTGGAGAATCGGGACAGAACTGGCTTTCAAGACACAATCCCGCGTACTTATCGTACTTGTGATCGTCCTTGCCGCTTTCACCGTTCAGACCTATTCCGATATAGAACTGGATAGCGGGTTTGTCGGTGCAGACAGTCATCACACGACCCGTGGACGGCTCACTTACTACCGCGGCGGTGCGCATCCTCTTGTCCTCGCCGAGCACGAAATTGTGATCGTAACCGTCGGGGAGACGACCGTTGTCCATATCCTCGCCGACACGCTTGGGGCTTTGGAAGTCGAACGCCGTACCCGTAACATACGCCATAACGCCCGTTGGTATAAGCACGCTGTCAACGGGAGTGTATTTCGGCGCGTTTATCTGCACAATATGATCCTTAATATCGCCGCTGCCCTCGCCCTTGAGGTTGAAATACGAGTGGTTGGTGAGGTTGAATATCGTATCCTTGTCGGAGACCGCATCGTAACAAATGCTCAATCCGTTTTTCAGCAGCGTAAAGCAGACCTTGATCTTTACCGTTCCCGGGAAATGCTCCTCGCCGTCGGGACTTGTCAGCCCGAACGTTACCGAGGGCTCGTCTCCGTCATCAATACTCTCGATAGTCCACAGGCGCTTGTTGTAACCGAACTCGCCGCCGTGCAGGGAGTTTCCATTGTCGTTCATGGTGAGATTGTATTCTGTGCCGTTCAGCGTGAATTTCGCACCGCCTATTCTGTTTGCGTAACGTCCGACCGTTGCGCCGTGGGTAGAGCCGCCCTTTACGTATTCCTCCAACGTATCGTAGCCAAGAACAACGTCCGCAGCTTTGCCGTCCCTGTCAGGAACAAACAGCGATTGTATCGCCGCGCCGAAATCGGTAAACGACGCGCTAAAACCGTTTTTGTTTTTCAGAGTTATAAGGTGACAGCGGTAGCCCTGCCAATAACCGAATTCTTTACATTCAACGCTCATAGTTTTCCTCCTGATATAAAATATTAATTTATTTGCAAAAATCCCGCTGCCGTCGCCGACAGCGGGAATATTTTAGTATTTATCGTTATCCATACGGATAGTGCGCTTTACGGGCTGCATAGTAGCCTTACTTACTACCTTTCCCGCAGACGCCGCGGGAGCAGTGCCCTCATCGTCGTCAAGATTGATCACGGGCTTTGACGCGGGTCTTGCCGCTGGCTTAGATGCTGCCTTGGGAGCAGCGGGCTTGTCACCGGGCAAGTTTATCGTCTTTTGGGGAGCGACGGGCTTAGGTGCGGAAACCGCAGTCTTTGCGGGCTCGTCGTCGGGCAAGCTGATGGTCTTTTTCGATGCGCCGGTCATAGTCTTGGGAGCGCTCTGAACGGGCTTGGATGCAGGCTTAGATGCCGCAGAAGCAATGCTTACGGACTTGGGTGCACTTGCCGTCTTTGCAGACGCGGATTTGCTGTCCAGTACGAACTTGTCAACCGTTTCATGCAGCATAGCGGACTGCGTAGCGAGCAACTCGGAGGAATCCGCACACTCTTTTGCGGACACGCTTATCTGACTTACCGCCGAGGAAATGCTGTTCATACCCTCAAGCACCTGCTTGATGGATTCCGCCTGTTTGGTGGACGCGTCGGCGATCTCCTCAACCACTGTTGCGGACTCACCCGCCTTGCTGACGATCATACCGAGCATTTCCGCGGTTTCGTTCGCGATGACCGTACCGTGCTCCACCGCCTTCAGCGAGGTTTCAATAAGACCCGTAGTAGACTTGGCAGCCTGCGCGGTCTTGTTAGCGAGATTTCCTACCTGACCCGCAACAACCGCGAATCCTTTTCCCGCCGCACCCGCTCTCGCCGCCTCAATGGACGCATTGAGCGAAAGTATGTTCGTCTGGAACGAAATATCCTGAATAGTCTTGATAATGTTCGCGATCTGCGAGGATGTGGTGTTTATCTCGCGCATTGCATCGAGCATTCTCGACATCTTCTCGCTGCCTTCGTTCATGGAAGCAACGGTCTCCTCGGTCATGCTGCGGGCCTGAGCAGCCTTTTCGGCGCTGTTGTTGATCTGATCGTGAACGCTGTGCAGACTCTCGTTAAGCTGTGAAACAGTGTCTGCCTCTTCCGCAGCCGCCTGAGACAGCACAGCGGAGTTCGTCGACATCTGCGCGGAGCTTATGCTTACCTCTCTGCCCGCGCTCTCGACATTCCCAACTATCTCGCGCATGGATTCCACGATACTCTCGAGCGATTTTTTTACGGGTATATAATCTCCCACATACTGCGCTCTGGGCTTTACGCAGAGATTTTCCTTCCCAATTTCCTCGGCGTAATAATGAATATCGTTGATGATACCGTTATTGTACTCCGCCATACTGTTGACCGCTCTCGCAAGCTCACCGAGCTCGTCATTGGATCGCACAGTGACATTGCCGCCTGAAAGATGACCGTCCGACATTTCGGAGATCTTTGCTCGAACCTCCTCAAGCGGCTTTACAATACTCTTTCCAATAAAGACATTCACCAGAACTATCAGAAGAATCATTATAACGATAACTACCATATTTACGGTAAACGCGGTGACTATACTATTGTAGTAATCGCCCGACTTGGCGCTGATAAGTACCGTCCAATCGTCCGTTCCTTCGAGTGCCGACGAAGCGAAGCAGTGAAGACTTCCCCACTCGCCCTGCGGACTAATGTAGACCTCGCGCGCACCGGACTTCTGTACGTATTGCGAATAATTTGTCACGGGAGTATTGTTCTTTACCTCCGATGCAATGACCGTACCATCACTCTTAAGAATGAACGTATCGCATGCACTTCCGCTGAGGATAGTGCCGAGCTTGCTCGCCTTCATCTCCGAGCATAGAATACCGCCGTCCGATCTCTTAACGCCGAGATAAAACATGGAATTCGCGTCCGAAGGAGTAGTCATGACCACCTGTGAGGTGTTCAATGCCGAAATAACGTTCTGCGGTATCTCGCCGTTGTGGAACGTGCCATCGCTGTCCATGAAGATCAGATTGTTCACGTTATCATCATAAGACGCGATTTGTTGCGCGTGAGCTGCCTTTTCCTCAGCGGTCCCGTTCCAAAATTCGTAATCGTTCGCGTGATCCATTACCAGAATGGTAATATTGTTAATCCCGCTCTTCACGAGTGTAACGCTGCTGTCCAGATTTTCGCTGAGCATCGATCCAACGTTCTTTTCGGTCTGAATATACTGAACTATGATACCGACCGTAACGTTTATTACCAGCCCCAGCATAAGCAGCAGGCTGACAATAAGAATTTTTCCTTTTATAGAACTCTTTGCTTTACCCACCTTGGTCAACCTCTTTCACAAATTAAAATCAGCGGAACTCCACCGCACCTTAACAAAATGCCAATGCAACACCGCTATATATAGGATAACATATTTTACTGAAAATGTCAATAATTTTCGGAAATTTTTCTGCGCAAAACAATCAAGACCGGCATTGTACTTTAACGCCGGTCTTGACAGCTGTTTTAATTCACAAAATGTTGATTATTACTTAACTGCCGCGCCCGCCGCAAGCATTTCATATCTCGCGAACTCCGCGGAAAACTCGCCGAGACCCTGCGTAATCTGGCGGAGCACAAGCGCGAAGTCAAGCATTTCCGCTTCGGGAGCCTCCGCGATAAGCTCGGTCATTCCGTCGCCCATGCTGTTCATTCCCAGAACGGAGCCGCGGCGCTTGGAGAGCACGCTCATAATGTCTCCCTGTTTGTCGTCGGGAACGAGCACTTTAAGGCTCTGTATCGGCTCGAGCAAATACGGCTCCGCGATCTTCATACAGTCCTTGAATGCCATCGAAGCGGCGGTCTTGAACGCCATTTCCGAGCTGTCTACGGGGTGATAGCTGCCGTCAAGCAGCGTTGCTTTCATGCGCACAACGGGATAGCCGCCGATAGAGCCCTTTTCTGCTGCCTCCTGCAAGCCCTTTTCGATTGCGGGGAAGAAGTTCTTGGGAACGGAGCCGCCGAAAATCTTTTCCTCGAACAGCAGCTCGTCACCCTCATAGGGCTCGAACTCGATCTTTACGTGACCGTACTGACCGTGACCACCCGACTGCTTCTTGTACTTGCTCTCGATTGTTACCTTTTTCTTTATAGCCTCGCGGTAAGCTACCTTGGGAGCGACCATTTCCACGTCGAGACCGAATTTTGCCTTGAGCTTAGCCGCTGTAACGTCAAGATGCTGTTCGCCCAATCCGCCAATCAAACGTTCGTGCGTTTCATGATTGTGAACGTATTCAAGCGTTCTGTCCTCCTCAAGAAGGCGCTTTATCGCGGTGGAGAGCTTGCCCTCGTCACCGCCTCGGATAAGCTTTAGCGTTCTGAAATAGCACGCCCTCGGGAATTCCATACCCGCGAGAGCCTTTGTATCCGCAGGATCGCAGATGGTGTCGCCCGTGTTCGCTTCCATTTTCGTTACCGCACACAGGTCGCCCGCCCATACCTCGGCAGCCTCCTCTTGCTTTTTGCCGCAGACGGTCACGAGCTTGCCGAAACGCAGCTCCGCGCCCGAGGTTGAAACGGGAACTGACTTCGCGGTGAGCTTGCCCTGTACCACCTTTACATAGCTTATCTTGCCTACAAACGGATCGGCAACGGTCTTGAATACGATACCCTTGAACGGCTTGTTTTCGTCGTAATCGGCTGAATTGCCGTCGATAGTCTCCAGCTTCCTCTCATTGGGGGACGGGAGCATTTTAGTTACCGCATCGAGCAGCATATCAACGCCCGAGAGCGTGTCGTTTGCGCAGCATACTACTGGTGTGATCGTTCCGCTCGCTACACCGTCGTGAATACCCTTTACAAGCTCTTCTTGTGTGAATTCCTCCTCCATGAAGAATTTGTCCATAAACTCCTCGTTGGTCTCCGCGACCGCCTCGGCCATTGCCGCGCGCAAACCCGCGATACGGTTCTCGGACGCGGGCATCTCTACCTCGGTAGGAACGCCCTTCTTATCATATTTGTATGCCTTCATGGTCAGGAGGTTTATGTAAGCCTCAACGGGACCGTTCTTATCATAAGGTACGACTATCGGGCATACGGACGGACCGAAAACGGTCTTCATCTGCGTAAATACTCGGTAAAAGTCGCTGTTCTCGACCTCCATACAGGTGACCGCCATCATACAAGCCTTGTTGCTTTTAGCCGCGAGCTGGTAGGATTTTATCGTACCGGGACATACTCCATCCTTGCCGTTTACGGTGATGATAACGCTCTCTGCGGCGCGGATACCCTCGTGCAGACCGCCGACAAAATCAAACTGACCGGGAGCGTCGATAACGTTGATTTTGATATCGTTCCAGGTCATATTGGCAATAGATGCGTTTATCGAAATTTTACGCTTGATTTCCTCCGCATCGAAATCGCATATTGTATTGCCCTCGGCGGTGTTTCCCATTCTGTCGGTTAATCCGCATTTGAAGAGCATAGCTTCAGCGAGGGCGGTCTTGCCGCTGCCGCCGTGACCCGCTAAGACAACGTTGCGTATGTTGTCGGCTTTGAATGTTTTCATTTGAAAAGTACCTCCGGTTTTTGATTTTAGAAGTGCAGCAATAATACAATTTGTATGAATTCTGCAAACTCATTATTAATATTATATAACATAATTCACAAAAATGCAAGTGCTTTTATGAAAATTTTTTGCAGTTTTCACCAATTAGTCATTTTATACAAAATTATGTCGTAAAATTCTCTTGAATTGCGGAGAGAAATGGTGTATAATTATTATGAGATATTGTGTAGAAAAGTTAAATGCGCCGTGGACAATGCTGCCTTTTACACTAAGAGCATTTAGCCAAAAGCAGCGTTACAGAGCCGCATTTTAACCGCGTTAAAAGATTATCAACGCGGCGGTCGGCGCAGGGCAAGTTTCACAATTGGCGACGGAGTGGAGTGAAGCATAATGGAAGATTGCCGCCGTAATAAGGCGGACACAGCACAGCGGAATGCACCCGATGCGAAACTTGCTTTTAAATTAAGGAGGAACGGATATGATTATTTTACCGGCGCCTGTAATTGAGGCTCTGGAGCGCCTTGAGAGCGCGGGATTTGAGGCATACGTTGTCGGTGCTTGCGTGCGCGAGCTCATTCTGGGCAACTCGCCGCAGGACTATGATATAGTTACGAACGCGGATATAAACGATATAATGTTCGCGTTCCGTGAATACCGCATCTCCGACGAGGGTATGTCCCGCGGAGAGATATTGGTGACTGTGGTGGGAATGGTCATTCAAGTGTCTCCGTACCGCCGCGAGGTAGTCGGGAACAGGGTCATGTACGCGGAGGATTTGGAAACGGATCTCGCGCGGCGCGGGTTCACGATGAACGCCATGGCATACTCTCCGAAGGCGGGGCTTATCGACCCGTATGACGGCAGAGGCGCGCTTACGGGCGAGATAAAGCAAATCGTGGCTATAGGCGAGAACGTCACCGTAAACGTCAAGGTAGGCGGAAAGCCGACCGCCGAAACTATCTACGATATGTCTAAGAGCTTTACGATAAAGCCCTCGCGGCTTTTAAAGGCAATACGCTACTGCTCCGAGGACGAATACGAGATCGAGGAGCAGACCCGCAGCTGTATGCGCGCTAACGTCGCGTGTTTTGATTACGCCGATGCAGCTTCAATACGCGAAGAGCTGACGAGAATCGTCATGGGCAAATATGCCGCACGTGCGCTCGAAAAAAACGCCGATGTACTGAAATACGTACTTCCCGAGATTGAACCGTGTATAGGTCTCGTACAGCTTACAAAGCACCACGATTTTGACGTGTGGACGCATATCTGCAAAGCGGTTGGATACGCGCTGCCCGAGCCGGAGATACGCTTTACGATGTTGTTCCACGATCTTGGAAAGCCCGATTGTATGTTTATCGACGGCGACGGTCACGGTCATTTTAAAGGTCACGCCGAGCGCGGCAGACTGCTCGCGGAGGGAATAATGCGGCGGCTGGAGTTCCCGAAGAATATGATGGACGAGATAAGCTGGCTGATTTATCATCACGACGTTCGTATCCCTGAGGACAGAAAAGAGCTTAAAGGGCTTATCCGCGAGCTTGGTCCTACCGATCTGCGCGACCTGCTCCAGTGCGAGATTGCCGACAGCCGCGCGAGACAGTTCGACAGCGAGCCCGAGATGACTGTTAAGCTTCGCGCAAGCCTTGCGGCGCTCAACGAGATAATAGAAACGAACGAATGCTACGATATCGGTCAGCTTGCTATTACCAAGCGCGAGTTGCTGGACAAACGCCTCGTCAACAGCGACGCAGAAGCAGAACAACTTCTGAACGCATTGTTCGATATCGTTCTTGACAAGCCGTCGTTCAACAATCGCCTTATGCTGCTGGATATCGCGGAAAAGAGCAAGTCAAAGCTCGAGCAGATCGAAGCGGAGCGCCTGCGCGCCGCGCAGGAAAAAGCGGAGCAGGAACGTGCCAAGCGTGAAAAGGGCAGACGTGCCGAGCCTGTTTTCAAAAGGAAAAAATAAGACGGCTTGCAGATATAGCCATTTCCGGACTGTCGAGAAGCCCTCAGATACGAGGAAGCGGCTTGTCGGCTAACCTTAATGGCTGCCGAGAAGTCGTTGATGAAGTAGATGAGGGTTTATCGACGGTCTGATGAAATTTTTACTTAACTTTTTATATTACAGACGAAGAGTGATCGCCGTGATCTTGCTGGTCGCGGCGGTTTTCGTACTGTTTATGGCGCTGTACGGAGTGCCCGTCATGGCGTACGTTTACGCGGGAATCATCTGCGGAGTGATAACCGCGGGCGCGGCAGTCGGTGATTTCCTGCGCTATTGCCGAAAGCACAGACTGCTTTGCGAGCTGCAATACGAGATACTGCTCACATTAGAGCATTTGCCCGAAAGCGACAACGAGGTCGAGCGGCGCTATCAGCAGCTCATCGAAACGCTGCACGCTGAAAAGACCTCGCTGATCTCCGCCGCAAACAAGCGCTATGACGGTGCGGTAATGTACTTCACAATGTGGGCGCACCAGATTAAAACGCCTATCGCCGCGATGAGCCTTGCGCTCCAAGAGCTTGACACCGAGGAGAGCCGCGAGCTGTCGGAAAACTTACAGAAGATCGAACAGTACGTTGAAATGGCGCTCTGCTATGTGCGGCTGGACAGCGACACAAGCGACTTTGTGATACGCCGTTATCCTCTCGACGGTATCATCAAGCAGGCTGTCCGGAAGTTTTCACCGCAGTTTATCCGCAGAAAGATAAAGTTGATATATGAACCGACGGAGAACGAGGTGCTGACCGATGAAAAATGGCTGCTGTTCGTGGTTGAGCAACTTATCTCGAACGCGCTGAAGTACACAAAAAACGGCAGCGTGGAGATAGCGCTCAAGCCGGAAAAGACATTGTCGATAAGCGATACGGGCATCGGCATAGCTCCCGAGGATCTGCCGAGGGTGTTTGAGCATGGCTTCACGGGCAACAACGGGCGCGCCGACAAAAAGGCTACGGGCATAGGTCTGTACCTTTGCAGGCGTATCTGCAAGGCGCTCGGTCACGAAATAGAGATACGCTCCGACAAGAACGGCACGGAGGTGCTCATCGACCTTAAAGCGAATGAGATAGATACCCGCGAGTAACATTCCCCCGCGATAAGACGTACCGCCTTTAACAATTCGTTTCATAGAAAATTTCGGTGCCAAACGTAGTCGCTCGACACCGAAATATTTCTATACCACACGTGCTATAATTTCCGCGGGGAAAATTTGTATTTTGCCTTATTATTCGTTATCCTGAAGCGCATCGTATCCACTTTCGCCCGTGCGCACCTTTACGACGTCCGCGACATCATAGACGAATATTTTGCCGTCGCCGATTTTGCCCGTGTACAGCACGCTCTTTGCCGTCTCTATGACCGTTTCAACCGGCACCTTGCACACAACGATCTCCATTTTGATCTTGGGGAGCAGGTGAGTTTCGATAGGCACGCCGCGATAATATTCCGTTGCGCCCTTCTGCATTCCGCAGCCGAGCACGTTCGTGACCGTCATACCCGTAATGCCGACAGCCGACATCGCGTTTTTGAGCGCTTCGATATGCTCCTGCTTGGTAATTATAACGACCTTGGACATATGTGCGCCCTCGCTCGGAGTGTACTTCCTGTGAACAACGGGAATCGACTGCTCGTTGGAAACAGACTCGACCTTTCTGTCGACCTGCGCAAGAGTGTCAACCTCTTTCTCGCGTCCCGAAGCCGTGGTCTCGATCTGCATGGACGGGATAAAGTCCGCGTAAGAGCTTGGCAGACCGTGCTCCGTAGCGTCCAGACCGACGATCTCCTCGTGACGGGAAACGCGAAGTCCTATCGTCTTTTTGATGATCAGGAACGTAAGCGAGATCGCTACGCCCGTCCAGACGAGCACCGCCAGCACGCCAACAGCCTGTATACCGAGCTGCGCAAATCCGCCACCGTAGAACAGTCCGCGCATTTTCGCACCGGGATCTGCAAGAGCCGCAACACCGCCGTTCTGACCGTCACCCGTCGCGAACAATCCGACCGCCAGCGAACCCCAGATACCGTTGCAGAAATGTACCGCCACAGCGCCGACTGGATCATCAATATGCAGTTTATAGTCAAGCAGCCAAACGCCGAATATGACCAGAAATCCCGAAACCAGACCGATCAACGCCGCGCCTATGCAATCGGTGTCGGCGCATGGAGCGGTTATCGCAACTAAGCCCGCAAGTGACGCGTTAAGACACATAGAAACGTCGGGCTTGCCGTTTTTCAACCATGTAAATATCATCGTCGTGCAGGTTGCCACAGCGGGAGCTACCGTCGTGGTGAGGAAAATTTTCGCAAGGTGTTCAACATTGTCTGCAGCCGCACCGTTGAAGCCGTACCAGCCAAACCACAGAATGAACACGCCTAACGCGCCCAATGTCATCGAGTGGCCGAGAATAGCACGAGGCTTTCCGTCTTTGCCGAATTTTCCGATACGCGGTCCTACCATAGCCGCGCCGATAAGCGCGCACATACCACCCGCCATATGGATAGCCGTAGAACCGGCGAAGTCAACAAATCCGAGCTGCGTTAGCCAACCGCCGCCCCATATCCAGTGCGCCTCCACAGGATAAATTATCGCCGAGATAACGCCCGAATAGATACAGTAGCTGATAAACTTTGTACGCTCTGCCATCGCGCCCGAGACGATAGTCGCCGCAGTCGCGCAGAACACGAGGTTGAACACGAATTCCGCACACCTGTCAAAGCTCGAAAAATTGCCGAGAATATCCATTGTCGGGATACCCACCAGGCCGAACAGCGCGTCCTCACCGAGCATAAGCCCGAAACCGATAAGCACGAACGTCACCGTGCCGATACAGAAATCCATAAGGTTCTTCATTATGATGTTTCCTGCGTTTTTCGCACGCGTCATACCCGTTTCCACCATCGCGAAGCCCGCCTGCATAAAGAATACCAGCGCCGCTCCTATCAGATACCAGATACCGTTTCCGTCGCCCACGTTAAACATCGTAGCGTTGACGATTTCTTCAGCGCCCGCCGATCCGAGCACCGTTAAGATTGCGTTCATTAAAGACCGCCCCTTTCATTTTGTTCGTTTTTTTGTATCGCAAAAAGGGGCTATGACATACTCTCTCTCCGTTGAGAAACGTATGTCATAGCCCCTTTGCTATGTCCTTATTATACTCGTTTCGCATCTAAATGTCAAGAGGATTTTTGCAAGTTTTTCATTATTGTCTTGCGTTTTGTATCAAATAACCAAATCAAGTATAAATTTATCCTTTTGTACGAGCACACTGCACAAAAGTTTTCAGTCACCGTATAATATAAGCGTTTTACTTTATTTTACGGCAATGTTTTTCTTTACCAAAGCTGCTGCTAAAATATTACCGCCAATTTATTACTTAGCATAACAGGTGCGAATTTGCAGAAAATACTACCGTAAACTTTCAAAAAAGGAGCTGAACTTTTACAATGAGCAAACAAACTCAAAGCTATATAAAGAGCGCAGCAGCGGGAGTGATCACGGGCGGACTGGCGTTTATGGCGGTAAAATCCCTCACGAACAACCGCCGCAAGCGTAAGTCGGCGGCTAAGGCATTTAAAGTGCTCGGCAGCTTTATGGACGCTATTTGACATTATTTGAACCCCCTCAGTTACAATGCTGAGGGGGTTAATATTATAAATTATTTACAAAAACCGCGCGGAAATGATACCTCCGCGCGGTTTCAATATGTGAGTTATTTAAGAAATCCCTCGATGATCTTCTCCTCCGCCTGTTCCTTGGTAAGTCCGAGCGAGCACAGCTTCATTATCTGCTCGCCCGCGATCTTTCCGATAGCAGCCTCGTGGATAAGTTCCGCGTCTACATTGGACGCGTTCAGCGCAGGCTGCGCGTCGACCTTTCCGTTATCGGCTATGATCGCATCGCACGCCGAATGTCCCGTACAGCGGTTGTTTCCCTCAACGATGCTGTAAAACGCCTGATGTGAGTTACCTCTCGCCACCGAACGCGATACTAAGTCCGCGCCGCTGTCCTCGCCCTCGAGCTTGACGTGAAAGTTAGTTACCGCGTCCTCCTCGTGATCGGTCATTATGCGCTCGCGGACGATTATCTTCGCGTTTTTGCCGAGTTCCGCATTAGTAGTGCGGGTCGAACGGTCAACGCCGCCGAGCTGAATGGTATCCATTTCCAAGCGCGAATTCTCCTTCAGAAAACACTCGGTCACAGGGTCGATCTTTTTCAATCCCTCTCCCTCGCCCGTGCCGATATGCTTTTCCTTGTACAGCACGGAGGAATCGGGCTCAAGAAAAAATCTGTGAATACCGTTGTGCCGCGCGTCCTCCTCGCCTTCGTTATGAACTCCGCAGCCCGCAACGATAACAACGTCCGCGCCCTCGCCGATATAGAAATCGTTGTACACCAGATCGTCCACCGCCGTATGTGTCACGCAGGCAGGAATAAACACCGTTTCGCCCTTTGTAAACGGCTTTACGGTTATGTCGATGCCGGGCTTGTCCGTCTTAGGAGTTATCGTAATGTTAGCGGAAGACTGTCTGCCCGCGCACTGCGTATCCTCGCGAATATTGTAAGCGCCCGCAAAGCCCTTTTCCATGTCGAAATCGGAGATGACTTTCAGCATCTCGCCCGTTATATCGTTGAAATTCAAGTCCATCAAACCGCTCATTTGCAATCCCCCATTCTCTTCGGACAGGCGCAGGTATATTCTCCTTGGAGCAGCGCCGGAAGTATATCTTCGCGCTTTCCCGCGATACGTATCTTGCCGTCGGCAACGACGATGATATCATCCGCTATCTGCAAAATGCGCTCCTGGTGCGAGATTACTATCAGCTCGCCGCGAGAATTGTTGCGTATCTCCTCAAACGTTTCCACGAGACGCGAAAAGCTCCACAGGTCGATGCCCGCCTCGGGCTCGTCGAACACCGACAGCTTGGCGCCGCGCGCCAACACCGTCGCGATTTCGATACGCTTAGCCTCGCCGCCCGACAGTGCGCCGCTCATTTCGCGGTCGATATACTCTTCCGCACACAAGCCCACCTTGCCGAGCAGACTGCACAGCTCCGAGTGTCCGAGACTGCCGCTTGCCGCCAATTCAAGCAGATCTCGAACTGTCAGCCCCTTGAATCGCACGGGCTGCTGAAACGCGTAAGCAACACCCTTTTTGGCGCGTTCGGTTATATCGAGATCGGTCAAATCCTCGCCGTCGAGCAGTATCCGTCCCGACACGGGCTTTTCCACACCCGCTATCAGTTTGGCGAGAGTGGTCTTTCCGCCGCCGTTTGGCCCCGTGATAACTGTCAGCCTGCCGTTGGTTTTGCAGGATATCCCGTTGATTATGGGCTCGCCGTTCGGCAAACTCCAGTACAGATCATTTATTTCAAGCAAAAGCCTTGCCTCCTTCTTAATGCACTTTTGAACGTATACCCATATTGTACCACATCGACATTTTTTTGTCAAGATACTTTATTCAATACACTTATAATACCACTCTTTGCATACATAATACCGACGATTTCCGAAATCCGCACTTGACACGAAGACTAAAATGTTGTACAATAATATTAAGCTATCTATCGGCTTATTACTGTAAAGGAGAAATTTTACTATGGGTTTACTTAAAGCGGGTATGGGTGCGCTTTCCGGTGCGCTGGCGGATTCCTGGAGAGACTATTTCTACTGCGATGCGCTCAGCTCCGAGGTGCTTGCGGCGCGCGGCTGGAAGCGCGTAGGCGGCAAGTCCTCCAATACCAAGGGCAGTGATAACGTTATCTCCAACGGTTCCATAATCAACGTTAACGAGGGTCAGTGTGTACTTATAATCGACGGTGGAAAGGTCGCAGAGGTCTGCGCTGAACCGGGCGAGTTCGTTTATGATACATCCTCCGAGCCGAGCATATTCTACGGTGACCTTGGCGAAAGTATAAAGGCAACATTCAATTCGATAGGCAAGCGCTTTGCGTTCGGCGGCGAGGCTCCAAAGGATCAGCGCGTTTATTTTATCAACACCAAGGAGATCATGGGCAACCGCTACGGCACGGCCACACCTATCCCATTCCGCGTTGTGGACAGGAATATCGGTCTTGACGTGGACGTTTCACTACGCTGCAACGGCGAGTATTCCTACCGTATCACCAACCCTGTGCTGTTTTTCAGCAATGTCTGCGGCAACTTCGGCGACACCTATCCCAAGCGCACCATGGACAGCATGCTGAAAACCGAGATCGTTACGGCTCTTCAGCCCGCTCTCGGCAAGATATCCGACACCGGAGTGCGCCCGAGCAGTCTCCCGTCGCACACTATGGAGATTTGCGATGCGCTCAACGAGATACTGTCCAAAAAGTGGGGCGAGCTGCGCGGCATGGCTATAAGCTCGTTCAATATGAATCCGCCCTCGCTCTCCGCGGAGGACGAGGCTTTGATCAAAGATCTCCAGAGAACCGCCGTAATGCGCGATCCGGGTATGGCAGCCGCTCACCTCACACAGGCTCAGGGTGAGGCTATGAGGACTGCCGCGGGCAACGCGGGCGGCGCGGCAATGGGCTTTTTTGGTATGAATATGGCTCAGCAGGCAGGCGGCATAAACGCGGGCAATCTGTACAATATGGCAGCTCAGCAGAACGCTCAGCCGCCGCAGGCAGCCCCCGCTCCCGCAGCGGCGCAGAGCGCGGCAAGCTGGTCTTGCTCCTGCGGCGCGGTCAATACGGGCAAGTTCTGCACCTCCTGCGGTGCCCAGAGACCCGTGAGTACCGACGGTTGGACGTGCACATGCGGTGCGGTGAACAAGGGCAAATTCTGTATGGAATGCGGAAAGCCCAAGCCCGCGGGAATGCCGCTTTACAAGTGCGACAAGTGCGGCTGGGAGCCCGATGACCCTTCCAAACCCCCGAAGTTCTGTCCCGAATGCGGGGACCCGTTTGACGCTAACGACATAGTATAAAACAAACAACCGCCAAGACCAATGGGCGCGCGTTGCAGAAGTTTTCTAAATCGTTACAGACAAACTGCGGATGTGAAAATAAAAAATATCGGTAGCACCGGATTGATACTACCGATATTTTTTATCGTATCATAATTATTTAATAATAACTGCTATGGTTATTGTATAGGACTTGTATACGAAACAAGACAAATCAGATCAACTCCTTCGCTTTTTGCGTTTAACCGTTTCAGAAGGTTAGGTCTTACCCAAGGAATGCTCCTTAATAAACTCAATAAACCTCCGCGATGGCATATCGAGCTTTTCGTAATTCCGGAAAATAAACGCTATACTGAAGGTCATATCCTTATCCTCAAAGGGAACAAATCGCAGATTTTTAAACAAAGAATGAGCTTCGATTGGAACACAGAACATTATCCCTTTGTTGGTGTTTATCAAACTGCAAAGCTGATGGATATCCGCGGATTCAAATGCGATCTTCGGTTCAAAGCCGTATTCCGCAGCTTTGTTCTTCAATATCGACTGATAGTAAGACCGCTTGTCAAGCACCAGAAATTTTTCGTCCTTCAGATCGCCGAAATTGACGGATTTTCGTTTGGCAATCGGGTTGTCCTTATGAACGCACAATTGCAGCCGAAACGTCTGTATTAAATTGTAGTTTGTCTTTCTTTCTGCCATGCCAATGCTCCGGTTCGGCAATCATTCCGAAACGAGTAGGACATTCAAGTACATACTGCATTACCTCCGTGTCAGATTGCTCAAGTATCTCAAGAGTGAAATTAGAGTGCTTTTCCTGAAACGCGTAAAGTGCGTCTGGGTACAACAAACCAAAAATCATCGGTGAGCTGGCGAGCGTAATTTTTTTCGGCTGTTGGGACAGCTTATCGTATGCCGTATCCAACGCATTATGAAAATCCGCAACAATGGGCGAAAATCTTTTATACAGATATTTTCCCTCGTCGGTGAGTATACTGCCTTTTGAAGTGCGGTGAAACAGCATACAGCCAAGCTCGCTTTCGAGATTCTGAATGCAGCGGCTGAGCGCCTGTTGGGATATATACAGATTTTCAACAGCCTGCGACATTGATTTACATCCGCAGGCTTTTACAAAATATTCAATGTGCTTGAACTCCATAATATCACGCTCCTTGATCATATTATATCAAATCTCTGCCGCAATGTCAAGTTATGACTGGCACAAGCTTATTATCATAGCAGACAAGTTTTGTCAACACAGTGTTGTTGCTGACATTCAGCAAAATAAGCAGATTATCGCGGCAGTAAAGAAGATTCAACATAAGGGAAAACTCTATTCCCGTCAGATCGGATATGTTTTTCCGTATAGCGCCACTTTGTTGTACCCTAGCTTTATTTTAGTGTAAGCTTACCCGTATACGGGTCAAAGATATATCCGTCCTGAATAAACATTTACTGTGTGACTAAGCTTTTCACACCCTGTAAAGGTGTCGTTGTCTTCAGTGAAATCAAAATCAAGACCAAAGCGACTGCCATGACAGTCGTCTTTTACGGCACGTCAAACACAACTATAACGGTAAGCATGACAGCAAAAAGCATAACAATCGAGATGGTTCTCTTAAAAACCTTATTCACACAATCAACCCTTTCATAAATTTGTAAACATAGCCATGAAAGTCCCGACGTATGCCGGAACTTATGGTATTCCGTTTTTGACGGGCGTGTGTCTTCAGGAGGCAGATGATTCAGGTATATAGTTCCTGTCCGATTTTCAATATTTATCACTTGAATTTCAAAAAAATTACTTAACTGACATGAAAGCGGCGTATATCTTACCCAAAACGTTCAAGATGCTTCTTCAACAGTGCCACCTGACTATCGAGCTCCTCGCTTGCGGCAGCGGAATTCTGCGCCGCGGAGTCTGTTTTCTCAATGATAGCCTCAACCTCGCCGAGCTTTGCCGATATCTCCGAAAGCATAGTCTTCTGCCCCTCAGATACGTCAGCTATCTCCGATACCGAGCCGCTTATCAGACTTGTTTCCCGAACGATCTCATCGAGCATTTCAGCTGTCGAGTTTGCCGCTTCGGTACCGCTTCCGATCGCCTTTAAGGTATTTTCGATAAGCTCCGCCGTAATCTTTGAGGCTTCGCCGGATTTTGCCGCGAGATTGCGCACCTCCTCCGCGACAACCGCGAATCCCTTGCCCGCCGCTCCCGCGCGAGCAGCTTCAATAGACGCGTTGAGCGCCAGAATATTTGTCTGAAACGCTATGTCCTCAATTGTGGAATTAATCTTGACTATCTCGTCCGCGGAACGCGAAATGCTGTCCATGATATTAACAAGCTCCTGCATTTTTTCGTTGCCCGCGCTTACCGTGTCGGCGGCTTTGAGCGCTTTTTCCTTAACATTAAACGCATTCTCCACTGACTGCGATACCCTGTTGTTGATATCACCAAGATTTTCGGAAACCTCAACGATAAGCTTTGTTTCATCATTGACGGCACGGGCAAGCTGTGCCGCTCCTACGGATACGCTGCGCGAGCCGCCCGATATCTGCTCAAATACCGTGTTAAGCTCCGCGAAGGTGGAATTCATTGCACCGCAGATATGCCTTATAGACTGCTCCATCGCGGTGAATTCCCCGACAAATGTAAGTGAACTGTCATATACGAACCTACCGTCCGACATATCCGAAAGTATCTTCTCTATACCGTCAATGTACGATTTCAGCGATTTGTTTGTTCTCATGAGCGCGCCGCAGATAGTGCCTATCTCATCGTTTGCGGATTCGGGGTAGTCATGTTCCAGAACGCCGTTAGACATATCCGTGACGATATTCTCTATTGCCGACAGCGGCTTCAAACGCTTTGTGAACTTCAGCCAGAAGAACAGTCCCCCGCCGAATATTGCCGCAAGCGAAACTATCACCGCCAGAATAATAATATCGTTCAACCGCGACATCGCCTCATTGTAATCCGCCGCATAAAGCACCTTCCAGCCCGTAGAACCGACAGGTACGACGGGGAAATAGCGCATAGAGCCGTCATAGCCCTTGCCCGAAACGACGTTTGTGCTTCCCGACGCTGCAAGAACCTCGCTGTAAATAGGCGCAATGTCAACGAGCTTTGTGACTTTCTCGGTTTTGCCGTCGTCGAGCAGTCTGTGTGAATAATCCTGATTTTCAGCGTGAGCCACTATGTTGTCGCTTCCGTCTACCAGCACCGCGTATCCGCCCTCGTCCGCCTTAAGTTCTTGGCATACCGAGACCAACTCGCCGATCTCGATGTCCAATCCGCACACGCCCAGCACCTCGTTCCCCGAAAGAAGCGGACTGGCAACGGTGATAACGATCTTTCCGGTTATTGCATCTATATACGGATCGGTAATAATCGTTGCACGGGTGCTTTTGGCGCTTTGGTACCACCCGCGTTCCTGCGCGACGTAATTATCCGCGACGGGATAAACGCTGCATACCATTCCCACCGTATCGGTCTCCCACGCGAGATATCCGTTCATAATGCTTGCGGATGTAGTGTGAACGACGTCCAGCATATGTTTTTGCAGCTCTTCGCCATGAGACTGCTGTTCAACCGCGGTCTTGGCAAAATCCTCCGCTATTGTCGTGTGCTTGGTGAACCACGTGTCCATTTTGGCGGATTCCGCCGCGACTGTGTGATACAGATCCGATTTTATGGAGCTTGTATACCTGATATTAACGTTCACGGAAAAAATAAGGCAGACGGCTATCAGCGCCACCGTCAGCATTCCCGCCGATGACAACAAAATGCTTGTGAGCAGACTTTTCTTTTTCATAACAATTTCCTCCGTTGTATTTGATTCATCTTTTATGCGGATTATCTGCGCCTGTCAATACCAGCTTTCCGATAATAATTGTCTTTCTCCTTATACATCAGCGTTTCCGCTTCGTCAATAAGCCCTTGCAAATCGTTTCGGTAATTATTGTTCCAGACAGCTCCGATCGCCAGATTCACCGAATTTTCAACGGAGTTTTTCCGCAAAAGATCTATACGCTTTTTCAGAGTATCCTCATCAATGTCCGCGCAAACGGCAAGCAGCTCGTCGCCTCCGAGACGAATAAGACCGTATTCCCCAAACGCACTTTTCAGACTTTCGGAAGCGCGGCAAATCAGTTCGTCACCGGCTTTATGCCCCATAGTATCATTTGTTCGCTTTAGACCTGTAATATCGCAGTACACAACGCCCATGCTCCGTTCACTTCCGATATTGGATACCAAATCGTCCAGCGCGTATCTGTTGCCCAGACCCGTCAGATGATCACATCGGCTGATTTCACAAAGTTTATTCATCATATCACGCTGTTTAATCATCGAACCGATAAAATCTCCAACCGCCCGAAGCATTTTCAAGGTTCGTTTCATATTGCGTTTCGGCGGATTGTCTATACCGTAAAAACCAATGACGCTATCATCGTTGTAAAGCGGAACGACAATAATCGAATGAACATCCTGACTTTTCAGCTTCTGGTATTGCAGCGGATAATCCGGAAGCATTTTCTCTATGTCATCAAAAATGATATTTTTATCTTCGCCGAAATAATTATACCAGTTTTCGCAGACCTGCGGCGGCAGGTTCTGAAGATTTTCTTTTTCGGAAGTTATTCCCACGGCAGTCCATTCGTATGTATTATCATCACCACCGCGTGAATTTTTTTCAAAAATATAGGTTCTTTCTCCGTCCAGTTCATTTCCTAGAAATTCAAGGATAATCTCAATGGATTTCTCCGGATCGGGTTCGCAAGCTGCGCGTTTTATTCCGCTGTTTACACGTGCCTCAATTTTCATTTTTTTATTTGAGTTTGGCAAAATGATTTTAAGCAGACCTTTCTTTCCCATAAAACAGTTCTCCATTCACAAAGAGCGTTTGAAAAACCACTCCATAAAAATTCTACAAATTAAATTTTAACAAGATCTATTGCGGTTTTCAATATATATCACTTAATTGACGGAAAAATCACTTAATTGACATTGAAGCGATAATCCAGCGTCATTGCCATTTAAAACCATATTTTTCCAGATGTGCGACGTTCGACAAATATTGACTTATTTATTATTTTATGATATAATCTAATGTAAAGAGGGAGTGATAAACCGATTGACTAAAATAAATCTTGTTTTGTGTGACGACAATACCGCCGATTTGGATGTGCTACGTGAATCGGTGAACGAATACATAAATCTGCGCGGCTTATGCGGAGAAACAGTCTGCTTCTCCTCGCCAGAGGAGGTTTTGCGGTTTTCGGAAAGCAACGATGAAAGCAATGTAACTGTGTATCTTCTCGATGTGATAATGTCCGAGTTTGATGGCATTGAGCTTGGACAAAGAATACGCGAGCGCGACAAAAGCTCGGCGGTAATCTATATCAGCAACTCGCGCGAGTATTCGCTTGACGCGTTTTCGGTGCGCGCGTTTTCCTATCTGATAAAGCCGTTTTCGCGCGAAAAGCTGTTCTCGGAGCTTGACGAGTGCCTCAGTCGAATTGAGCCCGCTCCGCAAACGCTCTCGATAAAGACCACCGACGGCACGGTGCTCCTTGAATTATCGAAAATTATCGCGGTGGAGTACCTCAATCACAGACTGATATTTCACCTCGTAAACGGTCAGAAAATCGAAAGCGCATACCGCAGACAGCCGTTTGACGTTCAGGCGGAGGAGCTTATGCAAACGGGGGCGTTTCTGAAGGTTTCAGCGAGCTATCTGGTATATTCTCGGAATATTCAGGGCGTAAAGGCTGATGAGTTTGTCATGCGCGACGGCTCTCAATACAAGATCACCCGAAAATATGCCGCCGCAAGACAACGGTATATAGACGGTGAGATGCTCAGTCATAAAATGTAAAATAAGTGATTTTTACGTTAATTAAGTGACAGCTCTTGAATATCTGGTCGGTTTATATTATATTATATAGGGTGATGTAATGTTTTCTTTTGCAATAACAATTTTTTCCGAAGCGGTCGTTTTTGCTTTGTACATATTCGTGTGCTTAACGCTTATGAAGCCACGGTTTTCGCTTGGCGTGCGCGTTTTGGTTTATGGTCTGACGATACTCTGCTCGTGCGGTGCGGTGACAGCTCTCACGCTTTTGGGCAGCGGTATGGCGGCGTTTACGCTGCTGCCGCTTATCGCGTATCTGCCGTTTTCGATTTGCGCGTTTATACTCTCCGATGGCAGCATCTTTGAAGCGGCAGCTGCGTGTTCGGTCGGAACATTGGCGGCGCTGATAGTCAAGCTGGTCAAGAAAATTCTGCGGGGGTTATTCAGCACATCCCTTTCAGGCGCGGCGTTTGATACTGCCATTGCGCTTACCGTACTTGTCCTTGCGGCGGGAGCGGCGTTTGTCGTGTTCCGATATATTCGTAAGCCTTTTGGAATATGCGCGAATTCGGACGTGAAAAACCGACTGTTGGTTATAATTCCCGCGGCAGTAGTGTTCTTAATGATCTTTATCAATTTTAACAGTACATCGTCCGCCGCAGTGATTATTATGACTTTGATTATCGCGGTATCATTTTTCGTGATAGTGTCGCGGCTATTCGCATATTCGGCAAGGATTATCAAGGCTGATGAGAACGAAAAAAGGCTGTTTGAAAGTCTGAATTTGCAGCGGAAAAACTTTGAGCAGCTTTCGCAAAATGTTTATGCGGGGCGGCTTTACCGCCATGACATGCGGCATCATCTCAAGGTGCTGAGCGGTTTGGCTCAGCAGAACAACTCCGTAGAAATTCTGGAATATATTGAGAATTTGAGTGAGACAGCCGAGCTTTGTACACCCGAAATGTTCTGTAAAAATCCCGCGGTAAACGCGGTGTTATCGGAATATATAAACCGCGCGAAAAATATCGGCTGCCATACGGAACATAAAATTTTCATACCCGAAAATCTTCCCTTTGAGCTGCCCGACGTGTGCATTATCCTTTCAAACGCGCTGGATAACGCGCTGAACGCCTGCAAAAAATGTACCGAGGACAAGCGTTATATGGATTTGCTGGCGGATTTCTCGGATGACCGAAAGATGAAAATATCCGTGAGAAATTCCTGCGCGGATATCGTGGAGCTTGACGCGGAGGGCTTGCCCGTTGTCGGAACACGGACGGACGGTCACGGAATCGGACTTCGCGGTGTGAAAAATATCGTTGAAAAATACAACGGCTTCATATGCTGCTCATATGAAAACGGGGAATTCCTGTTTTGCACAGAGATATTCCGCGATCCAAACGGCGGCTCTCAAAGCGGTGAAAATAACGGACAAAAACCGAAACGCGCAAAGGCTTTATCCGCCGTTCTAACGTCGCTTATCTGTGTTATAGGTCTGCTCAATTTTTCTCCGACAACCGCAAGCGCGTTATCCGAGATAATGTCCGTAAATATCAAAACCTTAAGCTACGGCTGGGGTGATAACTCATTTAACGCGAAATATCCTGAATTTTCCGGTGACAATTCCGATAAGCTGAATCAAGCTGCAAGGGATTTTATCGCCGAAGCAAGAGAGCTTTTCCGGCAGTATGCACTCCAAAAATACGAGGGATATGTTGCAGAGGACGCGGGATATCGTATTTATATGGACAACAGAACGTATCTGTCGGCGCGTTTTTACGCGACCATCAATGCGGGCGGCTCCACGGATTACAGCCGCTGCGTGACCATTGATAAGCGCAGTGGTGATGTGCTTGCTCTACCCGATCTGTTCAGCGAGGATTATGATTATATCGGTGAAATAAGTGCGGCGGTACTCAGACAAATGGAGTTCCGCGTTCAATATATGGATGCTAGATATTTCATTCCCGGGGGTATCTGGAGCGATGATGAGTGTTTCAAGGAAATTTCGCCCGATCAGCAATTTTATCTGAATTCGTATGGAAAACTGGTGATCGTTTTCGATGAGTATACGGTCGCGCCAGGCTCAGAGGGTGCTCCCGAATTTGTAATGCCAGATGAAATTTTCCGATACAATGTACATTGACGTGAACAATTACAATTATCCGAGAGCGGCAGCCCTCGGATAATTTTTTGTCCTTCTTTAATATATATGGTTTTTGTTGTCTGCCACGCAAAATACAAAAAATTGACAAGCAAAATGCAAAAAACAAGCCGCCGAAAAAAAGAAAATCGGCGGCTTATCTATTGAATTGACGGCTCTATAAAGCCAAATTTCAAAGTTGATATACATACTTGTTAAGAAATCAGCAACAAAATTCACGCATTGTTGAAAAATATTTTCATTTTTTGGGCACTCCATAAAATTTTGTGTAAAAGCAAATCCGGTCAGGCAAAAGGTG